>ERZ1740067.86-NODE-86-length-72413-cov-14.313179_pt1 | contig 72413 bp, 84 predicted proteins | sample MGYA00581736_ERZ1740067 | MGnify/ENA primary metagenome ERZ1740067 (study PRJEB43018, sample SAMN04849236) | marine metagenome | isolation source: floating plastic debris | place: Pacific Ocean | collected 2008-08-27 | study: EMG produced TPA metagenomics assembly... | reverse complement strand
TTCAGAAAGGCGAGGCCGATCTTGGCGGAGAGACCTCCCTTTCTCACAAGCGCGAGTGCTTCGCGTTTGCGCTGCTCGAAAACTGCTCTGGTCATGTATTCACCTCCTTCCCGACGCAGGCAGCGCCTATGGCGCACCCCTTGCAGGGCGGCCAATCTCAATAGTCGCTTGGGAAAAGGATCGTCAGAACCCGGCGCGTATCTGCGAGCGACTTAGGATGCGGTGAACCACCCTTGTAGGCGCGGTCATAAAGGTCGATTTTCCACCAGACCTTTTTGCCCGACACTTCCATGAACCCCATTTCGTGGGTTCCAAACGGGTCGTTTTCTTCGGTGAAATCTTCGTATGCCGCGACGGCGGCAATGCAGGTCAGGACAAAATCCATCCCCTCTGCGTCAACGGCTTGGGTCCAGACCCATTTCCCTTGACCACCGCCCGCCTGTTTTTTGCGAAAGGCATCATTCTGTTCAGCAAAACGGGCGCAATCCCGCATCCGGTCTTCATCCGTGTCAGCCATCCTCGGCCTCCTTGTGGTGATGCGGTCGGGTCTTGAGACCTCTTTCCGCCAATGGGCTACGCCTTCCCATCTGTTTTCTGGAGAATGCGCGCATTATCCGGAGGACAGAGGGGGGAGGGCGCAGCCCGACCCACGGGCCTGGAATGAACTGTCAATGGTCGTGGGGCTGGGGTGGTGCGGCCCGCAGGCGTAGCCGAGGACACGGCCCTGCCACGCGACGACCGGCTTTAGCCGGGCGCTTGCCAATTGACCGGGCAGGCCAGGTCTGTTGGGCGGACCACTAAATGGAAAAAATGCCGACGGGCCTAGAGCGAAGCGGAGGGGCCGGAGTCCGCATTATTCTCGATCCCGCGCTACAAGCGGGATCCCCGCTGTCTTTTCTCGCTGCCATAGGCGTATGCGGCCGGGACGGCCGTGCAATCGCATCTGATCGCTGCTGCCTTGTTTCTGGAAAGATGAGAGGTGACGCATCGCGGGTTTGGCGTTCCCGTGGCAAAGCCCCGGCAAGCAGAAAAACGGTTTCCGGGGGAGCCTCCGATTTTCAGCCTGCGCCGCACCCTCGTTCGATGCGTTTGGCCACCTTCATCGAAACAAGGAGCAATCAGATGACACACTACATTCTCACCGTCCCCGTAAAATACGACGACAATGGCACCGAAAAGACCACCTATCGCCGGGTTGGCGCGGTGTTCGAGAATACCAAGCGGGACACAGGCGAAACCTTCCTGACACTCAAGCTCGATTTCCCTGTTGGTGTCACCGAACTGGTCGCCTTCCAGCCGTCGTCAAAAGGCGACGTGACTGAGTAAGCAAATCGGGCCGCCGCAAGGCGGCCCACCTCATTCATCCATTAGCGGGGGCTGTCTGCCCCCCGGCGCTGCGCGCCTTCCCCGAGGATACTTCAGGCAAGATGAAAGCCGGAAAAAGTGCTTGGGGTCATGACAATAATGCGGTATTGTACATTAGGAAACAGGCCGGGAGGCCGATGATCCTGCAAGGTGAAAACGCAAGTTTCACTTGAAAGCCGGGGCCCTTTGGCTCCGGTTTTCTCTTAGAAAGAGGCCGATTATGAAGGTGTTGCTGATCATCGTGGTATTTAACTTCGATACTGGATCGGAGTTGGAAACGAACCTCAATTTTGACAATGAAGCTGATTGTCATGCTGCGGCGCTTGCGTCTTTCCAAGAGGTAGACGCAGCGGTTGATGTTCAGGCGATGGAGATTCCGGAAGGGCAGGAAATGCTTGAGGGAACGATGATTGCCTACGGAGCTGAAGGTGGTGAGATAGGCATGTATGCCTGCAATGTACTTCGCGCATCGAAAGACTTTTGACCGTTTTTTGGAATGAAAAGTTTAGCTACTCGAGCCATGAAGCCTTGATTCTATTCCACTGTACCACTGCGCAATTCTAGGACCACTTTCGCCAATACTTCAAACGCAGTCCTTGATTGGCATTCAGTTGAGAACCGTCCAAAGCTGAACCGTACACACTCGGATGCGGTGACGTGATCAAACCCCATCGCTTGCAATACATGGGACGGCTTAATGGAACCTGACGAACAGGCAGATTGTGTTGACGCTGCGATCTGCGGCTGGACGCGGGCAAGTAGATCAGATGCATCACATCCCTGAAACCGCATGAGCGCATTTCCAGGGTGTCGGTTCTCGCGATCACCAACCAATGCTGCGATCTGTTGCTGCTCGAACAGATCAACAAAACCATCGCGAATCGCGGCAACTCTCTGGCGGTCAATGTCTTTCAGATCGCCGACAAGTCTACAGGCTTCTCCAAATCCACAGATGAGTTCTGTGGGCATAGTGCCGCCGCGGCGTCCACTTTGCTGGCCTGCGCCAACAATCAACGGAGACGAGATCTCTGCGATGCCAGGATTTACTAGCAAAGCGCCCACACCTTTCGGCCCGTAGAGTTTATGAGCTGAAACGGTTGCCAGACCAATCTCAAGATCAAAAAGATCGATATCGGTTGCGAGAGCCGATTGCGATAAATCGACATGCAACAACGTGCCGGCGGTCTGACAGATGTCTGAGATCGCCTCAAGGTCTGAAATCGCACCGTTTTCATTGTTGACACCTATTACCGTAACGAGCGCTGTTTGATCTGTTAACAGGCCTTTTAGGTGCGCAGGATCTGGCGCGCCGCTTACATCAAGGGCGATTTGGCTGACCGTGAGCCCACTTGAGATCGCCTCATTCAAGACGGATCCATGATCCGCTGCGCCAACCAAAATCTCGTCTCGGCCTTTCTGCTGAGAGATGGTAATCGCTGCGCGCAACGCCATCGCATTTGCTTCGCTTGCCCCAGATGTAAAAACAACATCATCTCCTTGTAAACCAAAGAGTTTTCCGACTTCATCTGCCGCGCCTTGGATGGCCGAGAATGCACGCCAACCAAGCGCATGATCTGCTGCATGAGGATTGGCAAAGAGCGATGCAGATGCGTTCTGCATCACACGTGCGACACGCTCATCCACAGGTGTTGCGGCTTGATAGTCGAGGTATATTGTTTCGCCGACCTGCATATGGCCTCCATTACTGGACGCTCCGTCCAGAACGTGTATAACTGATCCGCATACTGGACGACACCCCCAGGAGGTCAAGTGGGCATGTTAACTCTCAAATCAGACGGCTATCGACCGACCTTCTCAGGACATGAGACCTTTCCGCTGAGATATGGGTGGTTACAGAAGGCGTATCGCGCTGTTGATGAAACCACCTCGGCAAAATACGCGGTGCACGTTTTTAGAGATCCCGATTCCATCGCGCGTTTCGGTGTCGGCCGAAATATGGTCGGTGCAATACGGTATTGGGCGACGGCTGCGGGTGTTCTCGAAGAAACGAAGGATGGGCTCGAGGCGACATGGCTCGGTGATATGTTGTTTGGGAATGATGCCACTGATCCCTTCCTTGAAGAGGATGCCTCACTTTGGTTGCTGCATTGGCATATCGTATCGCGTCCACGGCTGACCTCGGCCTATTGGCTCTTCAACGAATATCGCGGTGGAAGTTTCACCCGAAAGGAGGTTGAGGAACATCTTCTGAAGCTTGCCGACGAACGCGGATGGAGCCGTGTCGCATCAACAACCGTCGACCGTGACCTACAGTGCCTTTTGCGCAGCTACATTGGTGGCCGCGGATCAAGTGAGGCGGGTGAATCTATTCTTGCCGAACTTGGGCTAATCCAACCGATGGATAAAGCACGCTCGCGTCTGGCACGTGGTCGAAAACCCTATCTTCCTGACGCGGTTTTTCTCTATTGTCTCAATGTGTTCTGGGACGATTTTGCGCGCAATCAATCAACGATGTCGTTTGAAAATGTCGCCTATGCGCCGGGATCACCGGGCCGGGCGTTTTTGCTTGATGAGGATGATCTCGTTGGGCGGTTGGAGCGCCTCGAACGAGCGTCGGACGGGTCGATGGTGTGGTCGGAAACGGCCGGCCTACGGCAGATTATTCGACAAAAGAGCCGAAAGATCAAAACTGAACGTCGTCGCTTGCGAGAGGGGCTGCAAAGCAGTCGGCAGCAGGTAGCGGCATGAGTGAACCGTATTCCATCACACCTCGATTTCGACGCTCTGTTCGTCTCGATACAGACTTTGCCTCCGCAACGGCCATCGACGATTTTCATTGCCCTGCTTCGTTTCAGGCCGCCGTCAAATTCATGGCGTCGCATGTCGCGGAAACGGAACAAGGCGCATTCACATGGACGGGCCCTTATGGCGGCGGCAAGTCGAGCCTCGCTGTCGCCCTGGCCTGCCTGTTTGGCGCACCAAAACCGGTTCGCGAAGAAGCCGCTTCGCTTTTTGGCGCTGATGTTGTCTCGGCCTTGAAATCAGCGCTGCCCTATTTTCCTGCGCGCTGGACTGTATTGCCTCTGGTCACCGAGCGACGATCGATATCGGCTCAATTGGCTGAGCTTGTCGGACTTCCGCCATCTGCGAGCCCGTCGAAGATCCTTCAAGCGATCGAGGCAAAAACCAAAAATCGCGGACTGTTGCTCATCATGGATGAGCTCGGACGCGGTCTGGAGGCAGCAGCTGGCGGCGACGGTGACCTTCATCTGTTACAGGACATCGCGGAACTTGCCTCGCGCAGCCAGGGCAGGTTCATCTTCATCGGCGTCCTGCATCAAGCCTTTGAGGAGTATGCAGAGCGTCTTGGCCGAAAGGCGCGGGACTCCTGGGCCAAGATACAAGGTCGGTTTGTTGATATTTCGATCTCGGTATCGCTTGAGGAAACCGTAGAACTTGTCGGCGAAGCTTTGGGGCATGAACGAGCTGTGCGCCGCGCGATCCCGCTTGCAGAAGACTGTGTCGCGCAGCTGCGACCAACGCGCAAGAAAACCGAAGCGAAACGAATGGCCGGAAAGCTTGCCCGCACTGCACCGCTGCACCCATTTACAGCCTGCCTGATTGGACCACTCTCGCGGCGGCGTTTTGGACAAAATCAGCGGAGTGTTTTTTCTTTCCTGAATTCAGCTGAGCCCTTTGGTCTTCAAGATGCGCTCTCAAGAGAGGCTGTTGACGGCTTCTACCCGCCACATCTGTTGTGGCAGTACCTGCAGGCGAATTTTGAAGCCGCAATTCTTTCATCCCCGGATGGGCGGCGTTGGGCCCTGGCCAATGATGTTCTTGAACGCTGCATTGCGCGCGGCGCCGGTGATCTTGAGCAAGCTATTCTGAAAACCATTTCCGTTATCGACTTACTGAAAGAACGTTCTGGACTGGCGGCAAATCTCGATACGGTTGCACTGTCGCTCAATCAAGCGGGTCGTTCAGAAATCGAGGCCGCTCTTGCACGTCTTGAGGAACAATCAGAGATCGTTTTTCGCAAACATTCTGGCGTTTACGTCCTGTATGCAGGATCCGATTTTGACGTTGACGCGCGTTTGGCGGAAATCTTGTCTGAACCCAAAGACGTCGATCTAAACCTTGTGCGCGTGCTCGCGGACCTTCAGCCAATGCTTGCGAAGCGACATCACGAAAAAACCGGCGCGATGCGGTGGTTCGAAATGGCCATCGATCCAGTCTCTGAGTTGAACGCATATGAGCCACCGACGAAAATTCTCGATATCATCGGACGCATCGTCTTCGCGCTTCCTCTCGCTGGTGAGAGCCCAAAGACGATCCGTGCGGCCTGTGCATCTGTTACAAACGCGCATGATGGGTTTCCGACGGTCGTGGGCTACCACGCGGACGCTGCCAAGTTGCTGGACTTTGCGCGCGAACTCGCGGGGCTCAGTGCGTTAGAGGAGCAGTTCCCCGAACTTCAGGGTGATCCGGTCGCCCGTCGCGAGATCGACGCGCGCGCGACAGAGGTCCGCCAACAGATCGAGGTCATACTCCACAGCTTCATTGATGAGGGCGATTGGTACATTGGCGACCAAAAGGTCCAAAAGCTCAGCAAACGTCGGCTCAACGAAGAACTGTCTACATTGGCAGATCAACTCTATGCGAAAAACCCATTTATCAGAAATGAGCTGCTGAACTGTTCTGATCCATCCTCAAATGCTGTCAGCGCGCGCACAAAATTGATGAAACGCATGGCGATGCGCGGCGGAGACGAGGATCTCGGCTTCGAGGGAAAAAATTATCCAGCAGAGCGCGGTCTATACATTTCGCTCCTAAAAGAAACGGCGATTCACACAGAGGCGGCTTATAAGGCACCATCTAAGGACAACACGCTTTTTCCGCTTTGGCGCGCAGCAGACAAGCTTCTGAAATCGCGACAGGGTACTGTTGGTGCCAACGAAATCATCGACCTTTGGGGACAGGCACCAATTGGGTTGAAGGCCGGTCTCGGACCGGTGTTTCTGTCTGCCTACATCTTGTCGCGCAGAGATCAGGTTGCCGTCTATGGCGAGGGTATTTTCCAAGCGTCGTTTAACGAGCTCTGTGTCGAGTTCCTCGCGCGGGACACCCGAGACATTCAATTGCGCCGCGTTGAGATGGAGGGTTTTGTTGGAGAGACACTTCAGACACTGGGCAGCCTTCTCAAAATCAAAGGCAAAGTTGAGCCGCTTCTGGTCGCGCGAACGATCATTGGCGAATTTGATACGCTTGTTCCATGGACGTCCCGAACCCAATCGTTGTCGCCCGAAACCTTAAGGGTCAGAGAGGTGCTCAAGCGGGCAAGCGATCCCAACAAGCTTCTGTTTGATGACTTGCCTCGCCTGACAAAGTCGGGCGCAGGCGGAGATTTTGATGCAGGAGCAACGGCGGTTTTGCTCAGAGATGCACTCGCCGAAATGCGCGCAGCTTACCCAAAAGTGCTTGAAGACCTGAAAGATCTGATGTTGAGAGAGCTCGATGTGCGCAACCAGACCGAGGAAGCTTTTAAAGCGCTTCGGGACCGTGCAGACAACATTCGCCACATTGGCGGGGATCTGCGTCTGGAGGCTTTCGTTGGGCGGCTAACACAGTTCCATGGCACGCGAGAGGACATGGAAGGATTGGCAGGTGTTGCCGTCAACAAACTTCCACGGGACTGGAATGACGGAGACAGAGAACGGGCCGCCGTCGGACTGACCGAACTTGCCACCGAGTTTCTCAAAACAGAAACCATGGCGCGTGTGAAGGGCCGCAAGGACGGCCGTCACGCGATGGCTGTGGTGGTTGGCAAGGAAAACATGCCGCACTCGCTCTTTCGAGAAATTCAAGTTGCTGATGTTGACTGGAGTGACGTCGAAGCGTTGGCAGGCAGCTTGGATCGCGCCTTGAGCGAAGCGGATCAGCAAAGCCGTGAGATTATCCTGGCTGCACTGATTGAGGTGACCTCGAAGTACCTTAATGCAAGTGACGAGCGGCGGGTTGGAGAACGCGCATGAGCACAACGCGTCACGTACTTGGCTTGTCAGGTGGCCGCGACAGCGCGGCCTTGGCCATATTCATGCGCCAAAGACATCCAGAGATCGACATTGAATACTTCTTCACCGATACGGGTAAAGAGCTACCGGAGGTCTACGAATATCTGACACGGCTTGAAGGATATCTCGGCAAACCAATTCAGCGTCTCAACCCGGATCGTGACTTCGATTTTTGGCTCAAGAGCTACAAAAGCTATCTACCTTCAGCCCAGTCAAGGTGGTGCACACGTCAGCTCAAACTGCGGCCCTTTGAGAAATGGGTAAGGGAATTCCTCGAAGCCGGTGACACGGTGATATCTTACGTTGCAATCCGCAGCGACGAAGAATACCGCGAAGGTTATCAATCGAAAAAAGAAAAGCTGTTGGTTCGTCTCCCCTTCAAGGACGCGAGCATCGACAAACCCGGCGTCATTGAAATTCTTGAGGGATCCGGACTGGGTCTCCCAGAGTACTACAGCTGGCGCAGCCGCAGTGGATGCACCTTCTGCTTCTTCCAACAAAAGATCGAATGGGTGCGCTTAAAAGCAGAGCATCCGGACGCGTTTGAAGAAGCGAAACGGTATGAGAAGACTGCCATTGAACACGGCTCACCGTTCACGTGGAGCCAAGGAGAGTCTCTTTCGGACCTAGAACAACCAGCGCGCCAAGACCAGATCAAACAGGAGCATGAAAAGCGTCTGGCACGTGCGAAAAAGAGGATGCAAACAAACCCGCTGCGTCCTGACGTTGAGATGGATTTGGATGACGTCTATGGTGGAGCAGCGAAGGCTTGCCTCACCTGTCACAAGTGAAAGTTGCGCCTCTACTGTAGCCAGGCATATAGTTGGTCCCATGCCAACTCCGCGAGCCTGACTGACCTTTGCTCGACAAATCCAGCGTCCCAATCCGTTGTCTTTTCGGCTATCGGAACAAGAAGCGGCGCATACGCAGATGATGCCAATACCGCTTCACCAGTCGCGGGTAAAGACAGACCATTTTGTTTTGCTTCTCCGCGCACAGCTTCGAACGCCTCATGCGTTTTTGCGGAAAGCGCCTTAAAGCCAAGACGCTTTTTGGCCCAAGAGTGATCCGACATCACAATATTCTGCTCTTTTCGCAAGAGTGTTAGGTTGCCGAGGGTATGAACGAGATCCCCATCATCGTAGATCTGTTGGTCCCAAGTGCCACTTGATCCGCTCTGTGGAGCGACATGTTCAACTTCCATTTCGACAAACTGCTGCCAGGCGGTTGTCGAAAATGTATCATTGACGCCAGTCCTGCCCAGCTTCGAAAGACCCGGATCGGCATTGTCCGCAACGGCGTCTTTCGCTGCGGCAGAAGTCAGGAAAAGCACCGTTGGCCGCGACTGGCGATAGAGCGGCGTAGACTTGACCTTGGCAGCCCATCGCGCAGACGTGTCAATGCTCTCTCTAGCGAGTGCGGCTTTGAGCACTGACTTCAGTAGCGGAAGGCTGACTATGCTCTTTCGATCCTTTGGCTCAGCGGCAAGCGCTGTGGTTCCATCGCCTTCAGCCATCAGCGCTCTATAAACCGCATCTATGTTTGCAGTCGTTCCAAATGCACCACGCCAAAGTGCAGTAAAGGCAGCACATGCCTTGATCGCACCGCGCAGATCACTACGCGCTCGCTCGTCAGCACCGTCCTCCGTTCCTGCTTCAAGCGCGCGCCCAAAAAACCTCGATAGGGGGGCGACAGTAACAGTATGGTTCAGGCGTCTTAGATAATCGAGACAGACCGTGGTCTGCTCATCTGTGAACGCCAATGGTTTCAGTGCGGTGTCTTTATCGACCTCCCATGCGGTGGACATGAAGTCCGCAACGTCACCGAGACGGTGAATGAACGCGCTGCGTGATTTGGCTGTCCCTGGTTCGTCAAACCGCCTCCGCAGGTATCTACGTTGTTCGTTGAGTTTTCCGCCAAGTTTTCGCCCGGTATCGGACAAAGCGAAAGAGACCAGCAAATCTGATGTGTTCTTTTGAACGCGTGTGGTATCTTGAATGAATTGGTCCAGATAGTTTTTGACCCTTTGTACTTGGGTATGTGCCTCGGAGTCCTCATAGGTTTCCAAACCTTCAGACTCGATAATGCGCGGTTCGAATGTCTCAAAGGCCGTCAGGGGTTCGCCGGTTGTGTTGAGTGCCTCAAACATGTCGAACGCATCATCTTCATTGCGCGATTCCACGACCGTGAAAGCCATACGTTGCTGGGCGTAGTGCGCAAAGATAAGACTTGCGACTGCATCTCGGAAGCGGTTTTCAATCGCATTTTCTTCTGTCGACTCTAGTCTTTCAACAACTGTCGGATCTACTTCATACCCAAGCAACTCAACTCCAAAGTCTTCCTCCACCGCGCATGCCAATAGGTCTGCGAAATCGTCTGACGGTTTGCGAAGCCGCTTAATTCGACTGGTGATGTGGGCGTAAACCTTCTGAACGTTGCTGAAGGCACCACTGTCACCACCGCGCGCCTTTGGCCGAAACTCTTTGGTTCTGTCCGCCCCGTTGATGTGCTCGATGTATTGCCAGATCATACCCGCAATCGCCCCATCATACTGTGCCGAGTCTGGCTGAGATGACCAGACATCGACGAAGGAGCGGATCAGCCTTGGATAATATTGGTAGAGCCCTTTGCCGGTTCTCCTATCGAGGATGAAGCAATCTTGTAGTTCGGGAAGCAGCTTTCGGATTTCATTCTTCAGCCATTCATCAGCGTCCGTTTCTTGCTTTTCGATTTGATTGAGCAGCCGGGAAAGCTGGTTGTGAAGTGCTATAAAGATAAGAATGAACGTCGATAGTCGTTGCTGGCCGTCAATGATGGTCATGACCGACCTTGGCATCTCGCTACGATTTATCGGTTTGACGGTGGCGTAGGTGGTATCGTGAATGGCGATGACAGTGCCGAGGAAGCTGATTGTCTTGGCGCGGTCAACCAGCTGACTAATTCCATTCGAAATGTCCTCAAAAAGACGATCTACATTGCCTTTGTCCCATCGATATTCTCGCTGATAGGCCGGAATGTAGCACCCTTGGCCTGGCTCAATCAGAAAGGCGCGCACGCTCTTGGGAGTTGCTTGAAATGCGTCTTTGATATCGATTGCCATATATTTTACTTTCTTCGAACTATCGGTCGCAAAATTTCGCCCTTTTGCGAATCACGATTCATACACCTCTCGCACAACTTGTCGAACCCTTGAGAGAAGAGGGCGGTTACTGGACCTCCCTCAGAACTATCAATAGCTTAGGTCAATGAGCTAAGTCATGTGACGAATCTCTTTCTTGGGCGCGAGCTGACGCACCGTATTGTGGTGAAGAGTGATGAAAGGTAGTAGCAAAAGCGAGCCTCCCGCAGTTTGGAAAGCGCTACTCATGCCACTGATTGGCAGCCTTGGGCGAAGATCGTGACCCTCATGGGCGAAGACTACAGGCTTCGGTCGGCCTGCCGACTAGAGCTGATCGCCGCAGGCGACGCCCCCAAACAGGATTCCGCAGAAATCTGTCGTGGATCACAATTCTCTTTTGTTTTACAAAGCGCTAAACGCACCGTCCTCTCAAGGCGGTCTAGACCGAAATTCTTGACATTTTGGCCATCTTCGCCTAAATAGGGCTCAGGCAGGTTCGACTTTCGAGGTCACTGTCATGTCAACCTGAAGCGCAAGCTGACGGTCTTGCAGACCACGGTAATGGACAACTACTAAGGCTCGGCTTCGGTCGGGCCTTCAGTTTTTTGGCACCCTTTCCTGTCGAAACAGGCACTTACGCGCAAAATAGGTCAAATGACTACGCTTGGGTTTCCCGCGCACGGGCTTTGGATGCGTGGACAGAATTTCCATCACGACACCGTCTCTCAACGGCTGAAAACAGAACACTATCGACCAGGTTTCGCCGTTCTCAAGCTCGATCATCATCAGATTTTCGTGGCCGCCGAAATCCTTCGAAATGAGGCAGAGTGCATCGTCTGCGAAGGCTTGCGATATGATATCGGGAAGGCGCAACGACATGTCGTACCGGGGCTGATCGAATGCGCGGCGCGTACCATTGTGGTCGAAGGTATCATGCCGCTGATCATGCAACGCGCGCTCGGTGAAAACGTGGTTGGAAAACTTCACCAGAACATTCAGGTGGGTATTTGGATCGCGTCCTTTTCCCGTGACCACAACGGCAAAGGCGTCGAGATGGGACATGCCATATGTCACGCCATCGACCGCGAGCGCGGCATGGGATTTTGGGATCGTCAAAGGCACCTCCAACAAGCTGGTCCATCGGTCGCGCATCGAGAACTGACCGTGGCAGCGGAAGGTCCGAACACATCGAAAAAATGGGTCAAGCTCGGTATACACCAGCCGTTTCGGGCGTTTAAGCCCCTGAAAACGCCTATTCTCGTCGTGTTCGTGGGCCAAACCACGGGTGACGGGCCACGAGCACGGCGAGAGAGAACGGCAGATACCAAAAAATGCTGCACCATTGGCTCAGAGCCCCCGGCGCCGGTGCAAACCGATCAGGCTACCGATGAGATTGAGCGTGTTCCGATTGTGGGCTTTGATCATGCCGCGCAGCGCGCCGCCTGGATTTTGAACAGGTCGGGTGGGGTGGTCGCGGTTCGCATCGAGCAACATGACACACAGCGCGGCCCGGGCCCGTCCCATCCGATCGCACGCTGCGGCCCAGGCAGATATGTTGATGCCAAGCGGTGCAATCCTCGCGGCTGCGGCTTCGACAAATGCGTATTCCTGGTTTTCGCCACTCCGAACCTGCATTTCGAATTGGAAATCTTCGGATGCCAAGGTGATGGCGTGACCGAGGCCGTAATGACCCGAAAATAGCCCTTGAAGTGCTTCCGTTTCCGCCTGAAGCTCTTTTTCTCTGCAACTGGAGGGGCCGTTAGGCCCCGACTCTGAAAATTCAGAGTGTGCGGGCTTGCCCGCGCTCCTTTTATGGACGCTGGCGTTACATTCTTCAGATAGAGTCTTCTGGTTGTCTTCTTGTATAAAGGACCGGAACGTTTCTGCCGGTTCACAAGAAGAATCGGCATGGTTTTCTATCCATTCCACAAGACTTGTGCACAGGCTGGTAGCGTCCTCGATGTGCTGAGAAAGACGGGCTTCACCTAGACCAAGCAAGGTATCAGTTCGAGGCCAGCTCTCCCGCTCCAAGATCATGGCTTGAACGTCGGGGTGTGCGAGATCCTCGTCAGAGAGGCGCGCCAGTTCGTCGCGGAAAGTCGCGATGCGCAGGCTGCGGGTTGCCTTCATGTGCTTCATGCGGATGGTGCGGGCGTTTCTGGCCTCGCGAACATCAAGGAGCTGTGTAAATGCCTCGATGATCGGTGTCAGCACGAGCCCAAGGTTGGTCGCGCCGTGGCGCGAGCCGTTGGCCAGGGTGCGTTTCTCGATCAGCCCCATGCGCTGCAAGCTGCGTTCGTGGTTTCGTAACTGGCGCGGGGTGATGTGGAGCCGTTGGGCAAAACTCTCCTGACGCCCATAGAAAACCGGCTCCTTGCTGTCGTTCGTCCAAGCGTCTTGATCGGTGCAACCGATGAGGCGGGTGAGGATATCGGTCAGCCTTGGGCTAAGGCCGATGTCGCGGCCGATATCGGCTATGAGCGCGATCACGTCACGCTTGGAAAATCCCTGTGGGAGTGTTGGGAACGGTTCTGTTCTCATTGTCTTGTCCTTTCGTCTGCTCGTTGGACAAGGCGGCGACAGGCAAAACTTCTCTGGTCGCACAAATGCGTTTTTTCTTGCCTGCATGATTCTGGAGGTGCTAAGATCAAACCGTATTCATCGGATGCAGAGTTGGCGCTCTGTGATCATAGCTCCCCCGGAAGGTTCACCGCCTTGCGGGGTTTTGCTTTTCTAGTGTTCAGTTTCTCCTGTTATCTGTTGGCAGACATGCGCTGCCGATGTTGGTGGGTTTGCACCCAGGGCTGATCCAACTGTCGCTTGATGGGTCAGGCCAGGACACACTTCCTGCGATCGCACAAATGCGTTTTTTCTTGATCGAAAGGGCAGGGGGGTGATAAAACCAGATCAACAGCATCGCTGATCGAGAAGTTGGCGCTTCTTGGTTTCTGAGCCCCCCCGTTAAGGCCGCCGCCTTGCGGGGGTTTCGCTTTCTGGATGCTTCTTTCCTCCTTTCGAATCTCTTCTCGACGTCAAGGTACCATACAACAGCTCGTGGCAAGTGCATGAGCTTTGGCAAGGTCTTGCGTCTGGGGCTAATTCTTGTGGTTTCATCAAGAGTTAGGCCAAGATGCAAAGGGAGGGATCGCACAAGTGCGGTTTTTGCTTGCCGTATCGATGTCTTGGGTGATAAAACCGGGCTTAACGGATTGAGCCGTTTCGGGATTGCCGTCCCTAGGTCTTATCAAACCCCCCGCGAGGTTGCCGCCTTGCGGGGGTTTGCTTTTTTGGCTGCTCGCCTTCTGCCCCCTTTCGATTCTTTTGTTTGTACAACAGGCATACTATTTCTAGTTGCCTGTCGTAAACGTAGTTTTGTTCAGTCGGCGGCTCACCACATCTAGTAGTTCACCTGCTCATAGCCGTAATTACCTTCATAGTCTCGCCATTCCACGAAAACCGACCGATGGAAGACGCTTGGACACGTACTGCCAAAACCAGCCGTACCGACATGTGCGTCGGGCAGGGCGGCGACCGAGCTGCGTGACCAGCGGAAATCGCCTTGCGTGCCATAGGTGCCAAGGCGGATGTTTTGGCTTCTGTTGCAGTCTCCGTCGCGACCTGATTCATGCTGCCGCACGTAACGCGAGTCGAAGACACGTATTGTGCGGACGAAGTTGAATTCCGCACCGCTGATGTCGATGTCGGCCCGATCTTGAACAAGCTGCAGGGCGAAGCCCTCCGGCAATGGAGCCGCGTTTCCGCCCGTCATGCGAACGACAGCGAGTTGCGGCTCAATTGCGTCCGTGAGTGGGGGCGCTTGAAAAGTCGGGGCGGGCGCTCCGGCCAACTGACCGTCCAGGCCGGTGACCGGATAGCCTGCGGCATCCACAGGGATAGATTGCAGCGGCACGGGCTGATCCAGCTCCAGCAGGATTTCATAAATCCGCTCGCTGGTGAGTGTGTCCGGGTCAACCGTGTATGCTGCACCCATCGGGCACCGCCAGATTTGCAGCGGCGGCTCCACGGGCCAGGGGGTGATGCGGCGGATGAATTCTGCTCTGGCTCTGGCACATGGTACTGATGCGGGCCAGCCGCCCGAGAGACATAGAAGTATTGCACAGTCGATCTGATATGACTGAGCCTCGGCGCGTTGCGGTGCGGCTGCGAAGGTTGCTGCTGCCAGCGCTGCCATGGTCAAGGCTGTATTTCTGAGTGATTTCAGCATAGGGCCTCCTTGGTTGCGCGCGTGAAAGTTTCGCGACAATAATGCAGTTTTGACAAAATAATACGGTTTTGGCAAATCATTTCAAACCGCCAGTTAGATGATTGGCGCGCTGGAAAGCATCGTTGTTGGGTTCGGGCGGGATGACACTCTAAGCCCATTTGCTGTCTACAGCGGCACAGGTAATGTGCTGCGAAGTGGTCGGACGAGCCCGACCCGCTGCTCTAGTCGGCGGTGTAGAAGGCGAAACACAGCGCAATCGCAATAGTGAGGAAAAACCCTTAGTGTTCTTGACTTAGATGCGCGCAAGGCGTTACTTAGGGATATGTCTAAGTATGATTCAAATCTTGATCTGTGCTTTTCCGCTCTCGGCGACCCAACGCGGCGCTTGATCCTTCAACGCCTTGCGCGGGGTGAGGCAAGCGTCAGTGAACTAGCCGAACCGCATGACATGGCACTGCCGTCTTTCATGGAACATCTGAAGAAACTGGAAGCAGCTGGTCTCGTCACATCGAAAAAGCAAGGGCGCACGCGAACATGCGAACTGTCACCCGACGCTTTCGCACCGGCAAAAGATTGGTTGAGCGAGCAAAGCGCAATCTGGGAAGCGCGCCTCGACGGCCTTGATGATTACATCACCAACCTGATGAAGGAACGCAACAAATGAAACTCAACCCTGAAACTGATCTTACGTTCACCCGCACGCTCAACGCGCCTCGGTCCTTGCTTTGGGAATGCTGGACGACACCTGAACACATCAAGCACTTTTTCGTTCCCAAACCGCACTCCATTGACGCATGCGAAATCGACCTGCGTGTCGGCGGTCGCTTCAATACCGTTATGAACGTCGAGGGCAATCAAATGGCGAACGAAGGCGTGTATCTTGAGGTTGAGGAACGAAAGCGTCTGGTATTCACCGATACCTACAGTGAAGGTTGGAAGCCCGCTGCCGATCCGTTCATGACGGCGATCATCGAGTTTGAAGATGATGGAAACGGAGGGACGACATATACTGCGACAGCACGGCATCGTTCGTCTGAAGCGCGAAAATCACACGAGGATATGGGGTTCTTCGATGGGTGGGGAACGGTCGCAACCCAACTGGAAGAATACGCAAAAACGCTTGGATAGTGGAGAGAATGCTATGGCCCTTGGTAGAACTATTATGGCGCTCATCGCCTGTTTGATAACAGGCCCAGGCGTCGCCGAGGAGGCGGGGACCGGGCGCTACGCCGACATCAACGGTTTAAACCTTTACTATGAGGTTCATGGCGACGGTGAGCCGCTTGTTTTGCTGCACGGTGCCTATTGCACTATTGAGATTTGCCTCACCCCGTTCATTCCAACGCTTGCTGAGACGCGGATGGTCATCGCTCCCGAGATGCAAGGGCACGGGCGCACAGCCGATATCAGCAGACCAATCTCCTACACCGACATGGCGGCAGACGTCATCACGCTTCTGGACGAATTGGGGATCGAGCGTACTGACGTCATTGGCTACAGCATGGGTGGGGGTGTGGCCATAGAACTGGCAATCTCGCATCCAGATCGGGTGCGCCGCGCCGTTCCTATCTCTACGTCTTTGAGCAATGCCGGAATTTACCCCCAACTGCTCGAAATGATCGAGGCCATAACACCAGAGAGTTTCATGGGAACGCCGTGGCACGACGCCTATATTTCCGTTGCGCCGAACCCAGAAGCATTTCCAGAATTGGTATCGAAGCTGCAGGCGCTTGATGTGGGATTTGACGGATGGAGCGCAGAGTCCTTGTCGTCCAGTCCTGTGCCTATGCTGTTCATTATTGGAGATGCGGACATCATCAAACCGGAACATGCGGTCGAAATGTTTACACTGGTCGGCGGCGGGGTGCCGGGGGATCTGGTTGAGCGTCCCGCATCCCAACTTGCCATCATTCCCGGTGCCTCTCACGTCGGCATTTTGCAACAGGGAGAACTGGTCGCCCAGATCGCAGCCACATTTGTCTCTCCATAGCGCCCTACATCCTCTTTCGCACATTTATGGAGATGACTAATGGCCCTCATCATACCCGACGCCACTTTTCACGGAGGAATTCCCAATGACATTTCAGAAACTTTCAACGCGTCGAAGCGGGTTCGTTTGCGGGACGGGACGAAATGACACTCCAACCGCCTACCCGACGGTCACCAACCACCCGTATTGCAGTCATTTGCCGTGCCAATTTCTCAAATCGGCGAAGCGCTCCTTGCCGTCATTGCATGGGTGGCAGGATCGCGGTCAAAAGCCGCCGCTCATCCGGGTTTGTTTTCGGTCACCGCCGCTTCGCGTTTTCTGGCGCGGAAAGCAGCCGTTTTGGTACGGTTCTGACAAGCTGACGAGCAAAACCGTCGGGTGGCGTTTTTTGATGTGTCTGCAAAAACCCGGTCGCAGTTCTCCGCCATACAGATACCAAGCCGATGCGTATTCTGTGTGCCGATCATCCGGGCAAGGCCCTCGGCACAAATCGCGGTCCACATTGGCAGAACGGCCGCATCCGCCGGATGGTGGTGGAGGTGCCAGAGCCCCTCTTCCTTTGCCAGATAGGGGGTCGCTGGATGCTCCGATAGGATAGTGTTCAGCAATTCAGCCGCGTCATCGATGCAACCTCCGTCAATACCGACGAATATCGCGCGCAGTCGTTGTGCCAACGCCACGAAGCCGTCTGCGTCATTCTCCGAGACGGCTGCGACAGAAGGAGGGTCTACCGCAACAACCTGCCGGACGGCTTTTAGCACATCGATCTCGGCGACGGGTCTTCCGCAGGCATAACCGGGCGTGAGCTTGTTTGCGAACCCAACGGAAGCGAGAATACCGGCATCTATGTAACTATCTAATTTCATTTGACCAGTAACCGGCGCCTTTGTACACTGTGTCTATCAAAATTAATAATGCCAGTAACGAACCCACAGCGCAACGTGGTCGAAACGACCGTGGAGGAGAACAAGATATGGAAAAGCCCCTGAGAAACAAAGTTGCCTTGGTGGCAGGCGGAACACGCGGCGCAGGCCGAGGGATCGCGACCGAGTTGGGGCGTGCCGGGGCCACGGTCTATGTAACGGGACGTTCGACAACTGAAAGCCGATCCGAGATGGGCCGGCCCGAAACCATCGAGGAAACCGCAGCGCTTGTCGATCAGGCTGGTGGCGTTGGCATTGCCGTCAGGGTCGATCATCTCATCCCCTCAGAGGTAAAGGCATTGGTCGAAAGGCTCCGGTCAGAGCAGGGCCAACTGGACATCCTGGTGAACGACATCTGGGGGGCGACCCGGATGGAATGGAACAAGAAGCTTTGGGAGAGTGATCTCGACTATGGTTTGCGAACCCTGCGGCTGGCCGTGGATACCCACGCTATTACCGGGCATTTTGCCTTGCCGTTGCTGATCGAGCGACCGGGTGGCCTGGTTGTCGAAGTGACGGACGGAACCGATGCGTACAACGCTGCCAACTATCGCGTGTCGTTCTTCTTCGATCTTGCCAAGGCAGCGGTGAACCGCATGGCCTTTGCTCTGGCGCATGAACTGGAACCCCATGGTGGGTCGGCGGTGGCATTGACGCCGGGCTGGCTTCGCTCCGAAGCCATGCTGGATGCTTACGATGTGACGGAGGCGAACTGGCAAGATGCAACCAAGAAGATGCCGCATTTTGCGATTTCCGAAAGCCCGGCGTATGTCGGTCGGGCCGTAGCGGCTTTGGCAGCCGACCCGGAGCGCGCGCGGCGGAACGGCCAATCGCTTTCAAGCGGCGGTCTGGCGCAGATTTACGGCTTCACCGATACGGATGGAAGCCAGCCGGATGCTTGGCGATACGTCCCGGAAGTGCAGGATGCAGGCAAACCTGCCGACACGACCGGGTACCGGTAGGAGCAGCAAGGATGGCACCCGTCGGGTCGGCGGTTTCCAGTCAACCCGTGAAGGGCATCGCACTCATGGCGCTTGCGATGCTTTTGATTCCAATCGTGGACGGGATCGCAAAATACCTCAGTGCCGACTACTCGCCATTCTTCCTTTCCTGGGCACGCTACATGGTCGCCAGCGCGATCGTTCTTCCGGCTGCCGTCATCTTGCGAGGTCGGCATTTCCTTCCGAGGGAACGCCGAACGTCGCATGTCGCGCGCACGGTCTGTCTTGTCGCGGCGATGACGCTCTACTTTCTTTCGATTGCCCGTATTCCGCTGGCGACGGCGGTCAGTGCCTACTTTGTTGGACCCATCATTGCGGTCGCCCTTTCTGCCATCCTTTTGAAGGAACGCTTGACGCTCCGGAAATTTGTCAGCCTCGTTCTCGGCTTCGCAGGGGCGATCATCATCCTGCGACCTGGAACCGTGATCGAGCCGGGCATTCTCCTGGCACTCAGTGCCGGTCTGTTCTTTGCGCTCTATCTCGTAGCTACACGGCATACGTCAACAGCCAGCGATCTGATCGAAACGCTGGCGTTTCAATGTGTCGTAGGGACGATACTGCTGACACCCCAAGCCCTCCTGACCTGGTCCACACCGACTTGGGACGACCTGACGTTCTTTGTCGGCCTTGGTGGGCTTTCTGCGGCCAGTCACGCCCTCGCGATCGCCGCCTTTCGATTTGCCGATGTGTCATCCCTGTCGCCACTGGTCTACTTGGAACTGATTGGCGCTGTTATGATCGGCTACTTTGCGTTCAACGAAGTGCCACAAGGATTCACAATCGTCGGCGCCGCTTTGATTGTGTTCGCTGGGTATCTTTTGCTCAACAGGCGGTCCGTTCCCGTAGAGTGCAGGAACGTATAAGAGTATCGATCCGCATTACAGCCACAGATCCCGCATTATTACAGCCACAGATCCCGCATTGCTGAGGGATTTGAGCGTGTCATATTGCTGGTACGATGAAATTCGCAGATGACCTTCACTATTTGTACACCAGCCGTTCGAGATGCGGCGGGTGAACTGGTAAGGTCGGGACTTTGCTGTCATTCGTTTTTTGCACTTCGCTGACGCAGCATTGCTTCGCGCCTCCGGTATGTCTGTCGCCGCATTGCAGCTCAGGTCGCCAATGCGGCCATTCCATCTGGCTACATGATGCCAAATCCAAATTGTACTTTCGCTGCGCAGGGTCAGAGGTATCGAGGCGCGGATTTCTCTTCCGTTGGGTTGTCGTTTTGAACGTCCGCTTGGTCAGTTCAACTTGCCTTGTTGCAGATGCGGAATCCACAACAGCGACAATGGAGACGCCACCTTCAGATGATCTACTTCGAAAACCGCGCCCGCACCGCGTCGATGTCGAGTTGGTGCTCATGCAAATCCTCAGGTTCCCATTCGCTTCTTTCCGCTTCGAAAAAGTCACCTCCGTAGACATGCAAGGCCGCCGTCAATCGCGGTATAGGATTGGTGACAGAATGGATGATGTCCGGCCCCATGGGGCAGACGTCACCGGTTGACAGCGCTTTCGCCCCGGCAGCCTCGATCAAGCCGTCTGGATGATCTTTCACCCTACGCCAGAAGATATTGTCCTCTCGACCTCCGTATATTCCAATCACTGCCCACATTTCGTGATTATGTGGCGGTATGGTCGTCGATGGCTTCCAGGCCAGATTTATTATTGTCAGATCAGACGACTGGTAGAGAGGCGTTATCCCAGGCTCTGTTGGTTCTCCGAAAGCTGTCATCACCTCAGATGGATCAGACAGGGCGCGCCGAACAATCTCTGCGGCTGATTTGTGTGTCGGGTCTTTGTAGACGGCTTCGCGGCAATCGGCGATAAATGTATCAATGTCGAACATCGTGCAACTTCCCCTTCAAACAGAATACCACATTCAGGGCCAAATGTCTGCTTCGGCATAGTTACAGACGATCTGCGGCAGTCAGCTCGGGGCCCTGCGCTACCAGCTCTGTTCAGCGGGCCAACGCGCTTTCACAGCCCATGCTCTTGCGGGAAGGACGACAGGTCCGCCGTTCCCAAGTTTACCGGCCAGATGATCCTTCAACTGCTGCTGACGCTCTTCGGGCAGGCTCTTTACATAACCCGGCGCTGGCCCAGCACCCAATGTAAAGGGGTGCCAAAAGGCATCGAAATCGGGAATCCGGGTCTCTACTTCTATAGCCGTAATCTCGGTATCAGACGTCCCTGCGGCGCGGCACAATTCGGTTAGCCCTTCCTCATTGCAGAAGGGGAACCGCGCGCTTTCGTCCAACTCCAAAGCGTCCGGATCAATTTCTGCAGCCGCTTTCCAGAATGCGTCAATGAACCCCATGCCCCCGCCGGGGTAACCCCAGACGTAGAGCGCCACCACGCCACCGGGTCGCAAGATACGGCGCATCTCAGCAAATGCGGCCTGCCTTTCGGGAATGAAGTTTAGAACGAGGGCGGAAGTCACGATATCCACGGATGCATCGGGACATGGCAGACGTGCAGCGTTGGCAACTTGGAAAGTAACCCTGTCGTCCTTGATCTGGGCCTCGGCATGGGCAACGAAGTCGGCGGATTGGTCGGTTGAAAGGATGGATCGTGGGTCTGCTGCAGACAGCACCGCTTGGGTCAATGCGCCTGTTCCGCATCCGAACTCAAGCCAATCTGCTTCTCTTGGTGCCTCAACCCAGTCAACGAACCTCGCTGCAATCTTCCGGCTCCAGCGACCCATGTAGTGCTCATAGCTCTGTCCCGCACTCCATGCGTCAAATTCTGAATGTGTCATCGTTTCGCCCCCCGGCTATTTGGGCACAGTTCGTCTTAAGCTGTGCTCACCCAAGAAGGAACATACCATGGATTTCGATCGAGAACTGATTTCAAACGGTAACCCGATGGAGGGCATTGTCGGATTCTCACGCGCAGTCCGCGTCGGGCCCTTCATTTCCGTGGGCGGCACCGCCCCGGTTGATGCAGACGGAAAGACTGTAGGTGTGGGTGATGTGGCAGCGCAAACCCGCCAGTGCATCGAAGTCATCAAGGCGGCGCTGGAACAAGCGGGCTCGGGCCTCCATCACGTTGTGCGTACCCGTGTCATCCTGACGGACATCGACAACTGGAAGGCCGCGATAGACGTGCGCAAGGAATACTTCCGCGACATACGACCAGTTGACACGATCATGGCGATAGACAGGTTCGTGAATCCAGAATGGCTGGTCGAGTTCGAAGCGGATGCGGTAATCAGTAGCTAAGGTGAATAGAAGCAGACCGTCGCAGCGCTGCCGCGATTTAGTAAATCAAGGCCAAGAGGCAGAATTCCCTGCCTCTCGCTGCAAAGGCCGATGTCAAAGTACAAATGAAACGCGAAGATCCTGGTAGGTCGAAAAACACATGCATCTGCTGATGTTTGGTCCCAATGCTCCGGAAATGGGGTTGAGTCCGGCTGGGGGTGAAATCGTATCATAAGGCATTCCTAACCTTCGCTGCACTGTACGAAAACCGGTATGAGGCGGGACTTTGCTGACCTTGGATTTTCCACGTTTGCTTACGCAGCATTCTTTTGCAGGTGTGGCGTGATCATCGCTGCTTCGCACCTGCTATCAGCAAGGCGCAGACATGGCGTGCATCGTGAATTGGCTCTTCCGTCACAGTTCTCTATATCACCCGAACACCAAACCTCCGTCAACGACGAGGTTTTGGCCAGTCACAGCGCGTGCCCAGGGACTCGCAAAAAACAAGACCGCGTCTGCGGCCTCTTCCGGGGTCACCACCGAGCGCAGGGGCGTAACGCCCGCGATGTAGTCAAAGACTTCCTGCGGTGTTGAAGCACTGGCATCGGTCGTCCTTAGCAGACCCCCGGATACCATGTTGACTGTAATGCCTTTTGGCCCGAGCTCGGCCGCCATGGTGCGCGTCAACGCGAGCAGAGCAGCCTTTGCAGAGGTATAATCGTGATAGGGCACGACAGGGTTTTGGAAGAGGTTCGTGCCGATCGTGACAACCCGCCCAAAGCCCGCATCCGCCATCCTCGGAGCGGTGGCTTGGATGACATTCAGCGCGCCCAGCACCGCAGTGCTGTGTTGTGAGAGCATTTCAGCGGCGCTTAGGGTCTCGACGGTGGACCGCGCATCCCCGTTGAAGCTGTAGTCAGCCAGGGCGTTGTGAATGACGGCCGTAATCGGGCCAACCGCCTTCTCTGCATGCTTGACCATCTGCTTTACTGCGTCGGCATCTTGTACGTCGGCCTGCAAAGCAACAGTACGATCCCCCAAGTCAGTCGCAAGTTCTTCTGCAGCCGCTTTGCTGTTGCGATAGTTGATCACCACCCGCGCACCTTCTCGGGCGAATGCCCGCGCGATTGCGGCACCCAATCCCCGGCCCGCGCCTGTCACCAAGACGGTCTGTTCCTTTAGGGCCTTACTCATGTTTTTTCCTTCCAAAGATTGTAGAAATGATGGACCGGCCCGTTACCTCGTCCGACTGTCAGGAGATCAGCCGCAGCAATTGCGCCTGAGATGTACTGCTTCGCTGCGGCAACGGCCGCACTTGGCACCAGACCTTTGGCGAGCTGCGCTGCAATCGCTGACGACAGGCTACAGCCTGTGCCATGCGTATTCCTGGTTTGCATGCGCGCAGCTTCGAACCAGTGGAGATGTATGCCATCCCACAGAACGTCGGGGCTTTGGTCCCCGTTCAGGTGGCCGCCTTTCACCAGCGTGACATTTGGACCCAAATCCGACAGATCGCGTGCATGGGCGGCCATTGCGTCGCGGGTGGCAGCTTCGCGTCGGTTCAGCAGACGCGCGGCTTCTGGCAGGTTTGGGGTCAAGACCGTGGCCAGGGGCAACAGTGACACGCGCAATGCCTCCATCGCATCGTCTTGCAACAGCGGCGCGCCACCTTTAGCGACCATCACCGGATCAAGCACGATTGGGATGTCTTGATGATGAGACAAGGCCTGCGCAACCGCTACTGCGATCTCTGAGGTTGCGATCATGCCGACCTTAACGGCATCTATGCGGACGTCGGCAAAAACGGCGGCGATCTGTGCCTTGACGAACGACGGTGCGATCAATTCGACGCCGCTGACGCCTTGGGTATTCTGCGCGGTCAAAGCCGTTATGGCCGCCAATCCATACACTCCGTTGGCTGCAAAGGCCTTCAAGTCAGCCTGGACACCAGCACCCCCGGAAGGGTCGGAACCAGCAATGGTCAGAACGTTTCTGATCATATCGAAAGTCCAGCTGTTGTATTCAAAGCATGGCTGAGGTTGTGCGCTGCGCGTTCCGGATGGGGTTGACCACAAATCGCGGAAACCACGGCGACCCCGTTGCATCCGGCCAACAGGACATCGGCCGCATGCTCGCGCTTTAATCCGCCAATGGCCACTGTTGGCAACCGCGCCAACCGCGCCATCTCAGCCAGACCAGACAGGCCAATTGCTGGTTTGTGATCCGCCTTCGTCTCGGTCCGAAAGACGGTGCCAAGGCCGAGGTAGTCAACAAGGTCAGGGTCTGCTGACACGACCTGTTCTGGCGTCTCGCAAGACAGGCCGATGATCTTGCCCGGTCCCAAACGCTTGCGCGCCTCTGCGGGGATGACGTCATCTTGGCCGATATGCACACCATCCACGTCCGCTGCGACCGCTGCCTCAAGATCATCGTTGATGACAAGTGGAATGCCTTTGCCCGCCAATACGCGTTTCAGCGCGCGCGCGGCTTCGACGCGGCTTTGGGTCGAGGCCTCCTTATCGCGCAACTGCACAAAGCTGACGCCGCCGCGAACCGCAGCTGCGACCGTCTCGATCAACGCAGGTCCGGGGCAAAGGTTCGGGTCCGTCACCAGATACAACCGAAGGCTGCGTGCAATCAGTTCCATGACATACGCGTCTCCAGAAGATCACCGGTTTGTAGCGCGTGAAGCGTATCCAAGAAGGCGACCGAAAAGCTGCCGGGCCCCGATGTTTCAGCACCTGCCCGCTCCCCCGCTTCAGCAAAGTGCACGAACGCTGCAATTGTCGCCTCGAACCTGGGCGCTATGGCAGCATAGGCACCGACCAAAGCCGTTAGCGCACATCCCAAGGCTGTCACGGTTGGCATGATGTCCGAGCCACCGGTGATACTTGCGCTTCGTTTGCCGTCGGTGATGAAATCAACCGGGCCTGAGACTGCCACGATGCAGTCATGGCGCACTGCAAGGGCCCGGGCCGAACGCTGTGCGTCGCTCACGCGATCGCCACTGTCGGCGCCTTTGCCAGACCCGGCTCCGCCTGCGAGAGCGATGATTTCCGACGCATTCCCTCGAACAATACTGGGTTTGATCGCAAGAAGATCAAGGGCTGCTTTGGCACGATAGGGCGTTGCGAAATGGGCGACGGGATCCAGCACCCACGGCATCTTGGCCACATTTGCCGCGACGGCGGCGGCTTTCATGCTCTCCAGCCAAGGGGTGGACAAAGTGCCGATATTGATCGTCAAAGCCCCTGCAATCGGGGTAAAATCCGCGACCTCTTCTGGCGCATGGATCATGGCAGGCGATGCGCCTGCAGCCAGCGTGACATTCGCGGCGATGTTCATGGCGACGTAGTTCGTGATGCAGTGGACAAGCGGCGATTGCGTTCGTAACGCGTCGAGGGCTGCATTGGGTTGCATGCGATCTTTCCTTTTCGCTTGATAGGGAAAGACGGTACAGACCGACTAGGTCTGTTTTTGCCTCCCTCCGCCGGCATTATCCGGTTCAGGTTCAAAGGGTGCATCTCAGCCTCTCGGCGCCCCTGACAAGTCAAGGCTATCTTGGAAAAGGAGGTGCGGTCAATCCGGGAGGCGCATTAGTCTCGTCTACGCGCCATTCTACATCAGACCCGTTTTGCGATCGTCGTTGCAATGGCCTGCCCACTAACCCAGGCATCTTCGGCTTTCGCACCAAGACACCAGTCGCCACCAGCGAATAGCGTCTGCTCCTCGTCGGCTAGATAGGAACGCCCGAGCGGTCGAGACACAAATGCGTACCGCCAACGGTGTCCTGACAAATATGCCGGAGTGATCACAGCACTGATATCAAGTGCCTTGCACAGAAGCGGCAGCATAAGTTTGGCGAAGGCGTCCCGCTCCAATTCCAGATGCCGCATACTCCAATCGCGGCTGGCTTGCGCGACAATGGAGGTCGTATCTGGTCGACCTGGCTTCTCGCTGTCACATACAATCCACGATATGTCCGCCTCCGGAGTGCGACGCGAGACAAAGGGCAGTTCAACATCACCGAGCAGACCGACCATCAGCGTCAGGCACGGTGTTATTTCGACCGTTTTCAGGGGGGCGTTGAAGGGATGCGCGTCGGGCAAGAGCGCACCGATCTGAGGCGCTGGCGCGGTGATGACCACCCGATCGAACGTCTCATCGCCGCCTTGCAAATTCAATTTCCAGCGACCATTCGATTTCACGATACTCTCTATGCGGGTTTCTTTTCGGATCGTCAGGCCGTTGCCTAAATACTTTGCCAAGCTGGTCATACCGGGGACGCCGACATACGCCAGTTTTTCACGATCTTGCGGCCAGCGCGCCACGACACCAGCAGCTTCGGCTTGCTTTAACATCGCAGAAAAGCCATCGCTTTGCGGTGTGAGATACTGGGCACCGTGATCGAATTGGAAACCGCCCTGCGCGCGGCGCGTTGCCATCCTGCCGCCTAGTCCCCGGCCCTTATCAAAAACCACCACATCCACGCCGCGCCGCATCAATTCCCGCGCGCAGCTCAGACCAGCCATACCAGCACCGATAACAGCTGTTTTGGAAGGCCCTACCAATGCTCGGTCCCCGGTGTGCCCTTGATACGGCCTTGCAGGTTCGCCGTCACCCACCCGCCGTAAAAGTCGCCGGGCTGCGGAATGACGCGTTCTGCACCAACAAAGCAGGCATCCATCGCGCCAGCGTAGAAAGACACATGTCCGGCCAAAGCGCTGAAGGATGCGGATGGGGCCGAATAGCTCCACGCTGCGCGGTGCGCCGTCTTGTCGCCTGCCCGCACATCGAAATAGGCGGCCTGCCCCTTCCACTCACAAAAGGTGGTGCGGCGCGTAGCGATCAACGCGGCCTCCACGTCTTCGGGCGCAATGTAGTAGGTCGGCGCATGATGGGTTTCAAGGACCCGCAAAGCACGGGTCGTTTCAGCGACAGTTTCACCATTCAACACGACGCGCAGGCGGTGCGGCACCGGTTCCAGGGCTGGCGGTCGTGGATAATCCTGAACGTTTTCTGCGATAAGCTCTGACATCGATTTGGATATGGTCCTTGAGTAGAATGCTACAAGCGCAATTCCGCCCGGCAGAGGCAACAGCAAACGCCAGCTTTCAACGGGTCAGTATGACATCCGCGCGGATGTCGAGGCCATCCTCCACGGCGTCAACAAGGTAGCATGCGACACTGCGCCGGGAGACCAAACCATTTCGCCAAGTCGAAGGATCGCGCAGCACTTTAAGCCCGCATGATTTCGTACTATTGGTAAGAATGACCGGCCGAACAATCGTCCAATCGATTTCACTTTCCATGATCATCGCCTCTTGCCGGTCCTTGTCGGCATAGGGCCTGCCTAAGATGGCCCGATGACCAAGACGTTCAATCGAACTCATTGCACTTCGAGAACGTCCCGCACCAAATCCAGTTATCGCCACCAATCGCTTGGTGTCACTGTCTTTCATCGCCTCAATCAGCACAAGCGTACTGTCGGAAAAGAGCGTCTCTTCCTCCCAGAGCATCGCAAGCCGTTCCTTGATACCCAGCGTGTAGATCACCGCGCGTGCACCGGCTAGCGCTGCCGTCACATCGTCTGCCGATCGCGCGTCCCCAGCAAACGGCTCAATCAAACCGGTTTTCTCAAGATTGTCAGCGCTGCGCGCAAATGCGCGCACGGGCAGTCCGCGACCGACAGCTTCCGTAACGGCCAGCGCGCCAATGCCAGAGGTCGCGCCCATTATGAGTATCGGTGCGTTCAATTCAGCATGTCTTCGTAAAGACTATGATAGGCGCGATGGGTGGCCCGGTCGCCCTGTCGGACATTCACGCGACGAAGGACTTCTTTCAAGGAGTCCCACGGGCGGTCCACGCTTGGCGTGGCCGGGCTCAGTTGGCTTTTGACGTCCGCATGCGTTGCGGTCCCAAGACTATCAGCATTGCTCATGTCTATACTCCTTCTAGGTCAGTTATGGGCTGTTTTGGCGGTTGTGGCGTCAGAAGTTCACATTCAAACACTTCTTGGAATAGCCTGCTGCTGCGAAAAGGCGTGCGTGATTTTCAGCCTTTGGCCATACCCCAACAACAAAAGGAGCAGGGCTATGCCAATGATCGGCATGTGTCCGATAAATTCGACAAGTGCGGCATCGTTGTTGCCTTGGACGATGAAAACGATGTTCGATATCGCCATCATGACGGACAAGGCCAAAACCGCGAGGCGGACGGTCGTGCCAAGGATTAGTACGATCCCGATAACGGCTTCGACCATGCCCGCAGACAGAACAAACAGGCGATCGTCGAAGACGTCGAAGCCGAGGGCTTGCATGAAGTTCCATTGATACTGCGCAACAAAAACCTGGCCCAATGCCGAGGGAGCCAGTTTTTCTCCCACGGCCAGAGCCACAAGTGAAATTCCCGTCCAAATCCGCAACGCATCTACTGAATACGGTTTCAGCCAATCCCGGCGTGCCTCATCCTCGATCGAGTTTAACAGTAAGAAGAACGCAATCCCGATAATGATCGCGTATTCAAGTGCGGGAAACAGACCGAATTTCATTGCGACGCCAGCGTGCAGAACCAACATCATGACAGCCGCAGTCTTGATCCACCGATTGGCGATCAGCATGATGCCAATGACGGCCTGCATCACAACAAGAGCGAGGCCGAATGTCCCGTCCGCAACCTTGTGTGGCGCGACCAGAGACCCTTCATAGGCGGTCAAAAGAAAGCTCATCCCCGTGAAGACGCGCAGAATCTCCATGAAATCGTGACGAAGCTTGGTCTCTGCAACGCGAAGCGTAGGCAATTTCCCGTCAATCCAGACGGAGAAGAGAACCATCATCGACGCGAGGCATATCCACACCAAAAAAACGGGGTCGGTTAAACTGACATTGGCAAGAGGTTCTGCGTCACTCTCGACAAACCAATTCACATGAGCCGCGGCACCTGTTCCGATCACGCTCATCATCAGGGTAAACCCGACCAAGCTCAACTTTCCCACTTTTTTTCCTTAACTTCTCTTCGAGCGCTTATGAAACAAGCCTACTCATGTTCACCGTCGTTTCTGCGACCAGAATTATGCATAAAGACATTGGGTTTCGTCGCAGCCGTGGTGAAGGTTGCGACAGTAATTGCAGCAGCTGCAATCAGGACAGAGTGACCCATCAAGCTCGCGGCAAAGAATGTGTAGCTTCCGATAGCGACCGACGCCGCTGCAGCCCACATTGCGCCCAACACTTGGAACGCGTAATGTCGGGTTGCGACGTCTGGTATGTTGCGAAGCGGGCTTACTTCGAGATCGAATATGAAGTTCCACGCAAAATAGACGTGGTTTCTCGCATCAGTTAACATTGCCTTGATCCTCCATCTTAAAGCTGATTTCCAATTCTTTTCTATCTCGATAGTTACGTAGCAGTGACCTGTTTGGATCAAACCTGCGGGCTCCAAAGCCAATCAGACCGGCTCCGCTGGTCGTAACCGACGGAATGCTGCGCACCGGTCAGCTGACTCAGGTTCTTGAAGCAGAGCCAGTTGATATCAGCCTCTGGCCAATCCGGTGCGGATGAGTACAAGGTAGGTCGAACTTGTTCGTTAAGTGATGTCCTGCGAAGGGGAATTCCATGTCAAAATCTGAAATTGATCATTCTTACCTCAGGTCGCTTCTGGAAGACGACGAAGTTGAAATGAGCGTGGTCTTTTCGGATCCGTCTGTTCCTGACAACCCGATGATTTTTGTGAGCGATGAGTTCGAAGATCAGACCGGCTACACACCTGAGGAAGCTATTGGGCGCAACTGCCGCTTCCTTCAGGGACCAGAGACCAGTCCTCATGCAATAGAGGCAATTCGCCAGGGTCTGAAGGCGGAGACACGCTTTACCATCGACATCCTGAACTATCGTAAAGACGGATCACCGTTCCTGAACCGGTTGCGCATACGGCCCATTTACGATGCCGATGGTGGTTTGATGTTTTTTGCGGGCGCACAGAACCCGGTGTAAAATGGCCCTTCGCATCAAGAGCCTGCGAGCCTGATGAGCACTAGGGCGGCAGCGCCAATGTGGGCCAGCGTGATCACAACCGACAGGCTGTGCAGGACGTTGAACCGAGTATTTGAACCCGCATCGGTTGCGGTGTTGATTGCGGGCATGAGGAGTTGGCGCGCGAGGATCGTCGTGACCGTTATAGTTATGAGAAAAGCGCTTGAAACGGGATCGAACGCAAATGCAATGGCCGCTGCAACTGCCGAACTGGCCAACACGAACAGATAGAAATGCGGAAAGGCGCGTCGAATAAGTGGGCCTGCGATTTCGGGCGGAAGTGCGCTAAAGACAAAGGCAGCAAAGCCAAAAGAATAGAGCACCATACCGCCGAACAACAGCGCGGTGACAAGAAGTGATATTTCAAACATCAGTGGTTCCCCGGTTTGCGGGCGATGCCCATGTAGATCACGGTTCGGATCGGAAGCGGGCCAAAGGTGAAATCACCGTTACGGTTCAGTCCCCGAGGTCCAAGGCCCGTCATCGGACCGGACACAAGGCCCGCTTTCTCTAGTCCGGTACGCAGCTCTGCGGGTCGAATGAAAAGCGCCGGATCGTGCGTGCCTTTGGGCAGTAGGCCTAGGGTATCTTCGGCAATGGTGATCGTCGCAAAACGCGACAAAAGATTGCGGTTGATCGTGTCGAACAGAAAGAGGCCACCGGGTTTGAGAACCCGCGCCACTTCCGCGAGGACTTTGGTAAGATCCCCCACATGTTCCAGAACGTCGACGCAGACGACAACGTCGAAGGCAGCGTTTTCATAGGGTAGTTCTTCTCCCACCCCAACGTCGTATTGGATTTCAAGACCGGTATCGGCCGCATGGACCCGCGCGGCATTGATCGCTTGTGCCGCTGGGTCGATCCCTGTGACCTTGGCACCGCGCGTGGCGAGCGCTTCGGCCATAAAACCCCCGGCGCATCCCAGATCGAGAACGGTCAGGCTGTTCCAGTTTGCGTGTTTGTCGAACCACGCGAGCCGGCCCGGTACGAGGTTTTTGAGCGTACGGACCCAGCGGATGTCGTCGGACCACCAATTGGCGGCGACACCGTCATAGATGGTCAGGTCATTGCGGGTGTTCTCAGTCATGTCGTTTATTCTTTCCGATCGCCGGGACTGCGTAAGGCACTCGACGCTTGTAGCTTTCGAAGCGATCGCCATATCGGGCCGCGAACCGTCGTTCTTTCAGCTTGGGGGCTGCTATGCAGTAGGCCGTCAGGCCAATCGCAAGCGCCAGTTGGTCCGGGGTCCATGTCGGCACGGTCCACAGCGTCAGCGCAAAGGCGACGTAGATTGGCTGTCGGATGATGCGGAACAGACCGCCAGCGGGCATATCGGGGAATTTTGGCGCGGCGTTCCGCATGAGGGACATCCAGCCCAATGCGCCGGATTGGACTTCCGCGCCCGCATCCCAGCTTGCCTTGATCAGCAATCCCCAGGCAATCGTATAAACCGCAGTCACCGTGTAGAGCGCCGCGCCTTCGGCGCGCCACCAGACGACGCCAGAGGGCGTCCAAAGGGCAAATAGTGCCAGCAACTGGAGCGACGCGACCAGCGCGTAGGTTGTCGTGCTGAGGGTCTGCCCATGAGGACCCGGAACCAAACGCCGCAGGACGCGCCCGCCGGAACCAGTCAAGAGAAGCGAGTGCACCAGCGGAAATTGTAGGATAAGAAACGCGTTGGCCACAATTGCGTACGGCCAAAGGACGCTTCCCAAGCTGCGGCTCATCCCGAAATACATCGCGAGGATCATCGCCGCAACAGCCACCGCAAAAATCAGATGTGCTGCCACGCCGAAGGTCAGCGCCAAAGCGATGCGGCCCGCCCCGGGTGGCGGTGCTAATGCGCCGCGCATAAGGGTCTCGAGCCTTTGGAAATGAGTCTCTGATGCCATCGCTAACGGTCCGGTCCGTGCTGCGGCATCGGCTTGGCACCAAACCACGACGCCGCTTTGGACAGCAGTGGCCGAACCGGCAGAAATAGACGGTAACCCACCTCGAGTAGAGGTGTCACGCCGGGCATTCGGGCAATCCGTGCCGCCCACCGCCAACCCGGCAGGGTTTGCCAGATAACAGCGAATGCGCGCGCGCCCGACACCAGCGTTCCATTAGGCAGGCGAACGTGGAACCGGCGCATCGCGGCGTCCACGTCCAGGCCCGGGCCAAGCTGTGCATCCGCCTGTGACGCGTCGACAAAACAGATCTGATCCCCGCCGTCTTGCGACTTGTAGTGACTTATCTCCGCAGTGCATAACGGGCACGCACCGTCAAAGTAGACGGTCGCCCGGGCTGGTGTTTCACCGTTCGCTTGCATGATGATCGTGTCGGTCTTTGCCTGTCGCATTTCAAACGATCTCGTACCGTTTAAGAAGGCGCTGGAGTGTCCGCCGGTGCATGACCAAAGATCGCGCAGTTTGCGATACGTTGTCGTTCATTTCATGGAAGACATGCGCGATATGCTGTTTGCGGGCGTCTTCGGGCGAGATTGGGTTGGTTGGAGCCGGGGCATGTTCGTTTCTGGGCCTCATCAGCGCATCCACGATTTCGTCGGCTGTTGCTGGCTTGGCAATGTAGTCGATGGCACCAATACGCGCTGCCGCAACGGCAGTCGGAATATTCCCGTAGCCGGTGAGAATAATTGCACGGATGTCGGGATCGCGTTTTTCAAGCGTCTCTACAAGGGACAAGCCGCTGCCATCCTGCAACCGCAAATCAACAATCGCATAGCGCGGCAGGCCTGCATCTGCTTAATCCATCGCCTCTAACAGACCACTGGCAACACGCACCGAGTACCCCCGCCGCTCCATAGCACGGGCAAGCTGGTTCCGCAGCGCGTCGTCATCTTCAACAATCAAAAGCGTGTTTTCGTGGGTTGCGTCTAACATCTTATTTTTCCTTTTTGAGGCGCGCCGCTGCTCAAGCGCGCCGGGCACGTCGGTGGCAACGGGACCACAGGGTTTAGGTGTGTCTGTTTTCAGCAGTGTTCAGCGCAGATGGGCGCGCAGCATCCAGGCAAATTTTTCGTGCGTCTGTCCGCGCGCGATGCACAGATCTTCCGTGAGCGTGTCACCGTGCTCGGCTGCCAACGCGCCAGACGATTTGAGGGTTGCTGCAAGCGTTTCTTCGGCGTTCAAAAGTGCGGCAATCATATCTAAAGGCGTTGACGTTCCTTGATGTTCCGCGATGCTTGAGCGCTCAAGCATGCGTGCGAGATTACCATCGGCATGCCCGCCAAGGGCCTTGATCCGTTCGGCCAAGTCGTCCTGCCCGGCAAAGTGATCCTCGTAGACTTCCTGAAAATGCTGATGCAACGAGGCAAAGTTCATGCCTGTCACGTTCCAGTGGAAGTTTTGCGCCATCATTGTCGCAACGGTCGTCTCGGCGAGGGCCGTGTTCAAAACAGCACATATCTCTACCTGACCAGTAATTTCCAGTTTTTCAGCGGCGAAAGTCATTTCTGACCCCTTTTTTTTTTCTTCATTCTTTATTTCTACGTCCAAACTCATGCACCGGATGGCAGTCGCGACGTTCCGTCGCGCTGCGCAGCGCCAGGTAAAACGTGTGATGTGGGGACTTTTGCGGTGGAGTCCACTGAACCTTCAGAAACGCCACATGCACTTCTGTAGTCTCCCCAACGATCTTTGCTCTAATTTCACGGAAATGTGCTGGCGAGGATTTAGTCGGCGGCACTAATAATATGGCCAGATGCAACCGCCGAACTTTGCGATCAATTCCCTGTAAACAGCCTCATAACTGAGAATACGGCAGCACTGCAAAAACGATCATTTCACGACTATTTTTCGCAATCGTAATTAAGTACCGGTGCGCACTAAGATGGAGGGCCGGACAGAGTACGATTTCGATCCAAATTGGAAGTGTCTGTCAGTTTTGGGCCTGCGCGCTCACACATCGGGATAGCACGCTGAGCCTAACCTGTTAATCGGCTCCAGAAGACCTTTGATTATTCGACTGGTCACAAAGCCCGCCTGTGCCCGCGCGTGCACTCCTTGCAATAGCCGCACCAGCGACAACCGTAGCGCCAATCAGAGCGCCGTTGATGAACGCTCCGAGGACGACCTGTTGTGCAAGACCAATCGTTTTCAGTTTGACGAAAGTAGAAAGTACCATTTGGTAAGCTCCCTTGTTTGGGTTTCCGCATATGATCTAAATAGATGGCAAGCCGTAGAAGACCAGCCATTCAGAGCTAGGTTTTTCGATCAGGACAACGCGAAGGTTTGTCGGGCCAGTAAATAAGACCTTTGAGGTGCCGTGCATTTCACGATGGCGTGCGTTTCGTGGCCGGGCCTCTGTTACAACTCGTCAAAAGCCTAGCAACCAAGATATTAAAACCGCTGTCAAGCTACCAATGATAACTGGTAACGTGAGCGAAATGCTAACCCATGTGATCGCCCTTTTGCGAAATCGGCTGTCCTTGTCGTCTGCCTTCGGCCCGTCCGTTTTGAGCCGCTTCATTCGCGTCGCCTACGTGACCAACGGACCGACGCGATCATCGCATTTGTGGTTATGGCGTGGGTTGACCCGCGTACTTTTAGGGCAAATTTTGCCAACACGCGACTGCCCCTACCCGACAGAAGCAGATGATGCGCAAGCGGGAATTGGAGAACCAGCGCTAGGTTTGCCAGCATTGGCCAAGGTGCGGGGAAATTGCCTAAACTCTGGGACATCTCAATGAAAATCGCCAGCACAGCTGCCGCAAATGCCACCTGACCAATGACGCCAGAAAGGACAGCCAATGAAATAAGATTTGCCCCGGCAGGGGTGCGGACAATGCCAGAAGCAAGTGTCAGAAGACGCAGCAACCGCCGTTTATCAAAGTATTTCATATCGTGGGAGGTAGCGGCAAATCGTCCAAGGTCGAGGCCCAGCCCCTGCGGCAATTGGGCGTTTGCAACGCATGTCTGCGCGCTAATTTCTAACATCAGTGAAGGAGCTACAATGATTAATCGCGAACCGCGGACAGCCGATCTCGTTTCACGCTATGCTGTGATGACCAAAGAAACGATGCCCAGTCTTGCACGCACGACGCATACGCACTGGCCCGTGCGCAATGATCATTGCTTTCAGCGCATTGTGTTGGACACGATATGCGGTGGCGTCTGGTACGATTATTTGCAACGTCCGGCTTACAAAAGCCTGACCCATGCGCAAGCAAAGGACGCGGCGGCTCTTTGCGATGATATCATTGCAGGCAAGGCCGATTTGGCCGCCTTGAACACGCAGTCTCTTATCTGGCGCGGCAAACTGCGCCCTGTGTGAAATAGAGGATAACATGCCCAAACGCACATCTTTGCAGACTGTCGCCAATGTCGAGGTTGCCAATGATATCGAAGAACTTGTGTCTGACAAACGCGCAGGCTGGCGCGCGACCGCCGCGACAGGACGCAGGCGGCAACGGCGTTATAAGAAACGACTGACCCACGAATTACTGCGTCATCTGGATGATGAAGAATAGGCCGACGGCAGCTTAAAACGTGCAGAAATGCGTATCATTATCTTCGCCTATGGCCCCTTCGAAATCTTCCGCCTCCGGGATGCGGCCAAACGCAATCTTACCGCCAACGTACCCGCCCGGCACCGCGTCATGCACCCCCAGTGACAAGGCTTTGCCACCAAACCGGGCGCGCATTTGGTCCATCATATCGCTGACTTTTTCCCACCGCGCACGATCATCCGCGTTGTCAGATAACATATCAAACATATCCGCAGTGAGATCAGCTTCGCTATCCAGCCCGTGCAGTATGACAGAGACCGCATGGGGACTGAATTTGATATGCGCGCGCGCCTCAGCCAACCCTTGCGCCAACGTGCGGCCAAAGCTGCGGTCATCGCGCGATGGCGCAAACTGCCCTCCCCAATGCCACCGCTGCGCCTGTGCGCTTTTCGCGCGTGTTGACCGCAAACGTTGACTACGAAGTGACAGCGACAGCTTTGACGCACGCAGGTTTGTGCGCCGCAGTCTGCGGGCGGCCCCTGCGAGCAATTGGCGGGCGCAGTCTTCTACTTTTTCAGGACCGCGCCAATCACGTGGTAGTACTCGGCTATGGCCAAACATGCGTTTGCGGGTCGCGGAACGTGGGGCATGCGTGCCATGTAGTTCCTGCGAAAACCGCTCACCCTCGACATTGCCCCAGATTGCACGCGCTTGTTTCGGCGCGAGGGCCCAAAGAGCGGGAAAGTCAGTGATCCCGGCTGCAGCCAACCGTGCGCGCATGCCGTCGCCGACACCGGGCAACTTTTCCAGCTTCAGATCGGCCAAGGCAGCAGGCAACATCGCCACGTCCAATACCAGCGTCCCATCAGGTTTCTGTCGCTCTGCTGCGATCTTCGCCAACAATTCAGTCGGGGCCATGCCAATTGAACAGGTCAGCACAGGGCTGAATTCTTGTAACAAAGCCGCCTTGATCTGCGCTGCCAAGGCCTGACGCTGCCGCCCTTCGCTGGGCAGTAATGCACAAACTACTTCGTCAATCGATCTGACGTGTTGAATGGGAACGACAGTTTCGATCACGGCAAGAATGCGTTTATGCAGTCGGACATAGACATCGGGACGTGCCACCACAAAAATCATATCGGGCACTAACACCCTTGCTTCTCGTGCAGGCATATTGGTTTTCACGCCAAGTGCCTTTGCTTCACGACTGACCGCGATACAGCCGGTATGGGCGGAATCAAGTGCGACGACCCCAATCGGTTTGCCCCGTAGCGCCGGATTAGAATGCTGCTCGGCAGAAGCAAAGAAGCTGTCAAAATCAAGGTATAGCCGTTCGGGAAGGCTGGTGTTGTCAGACATGTCCGGCCTCCTGTCAGGCGTTTTCTTACCGTTCATCTGGTGATCTAACATGAGACGCGTAAATGCCCAGAAACTCCTGCATCGCCCCAGGTCCGATTGCGGCTACTTAACGAAGCTGACATGCGCCGCCACCGAGGACTCAACCGGATATGACTCTGACCAGCACAATTGAACTGCGCGACATGCTTTTGCCAACGAAGATCGGCACATATGGCCCTGATGATCCTGTGCCAGATCATCATCTTCTTGATCTCACACTGTCCGTTGCCGCAACACAGGTCCTCATCCCGGGCGACCGCATGGCGCATGTTTTCGACTACGACCCGTTGATCGCAGAAATTCTAACGCTGGCCAATACCGGGCACCGCGAAACACAGTAATGGCTGATCAGCCAAATCGTGCATCTGTGCGCGCAGTACAGCGACATCCGGGCCGCTGATGTCTATCTGCGGAAATTTCCGGTCCATCAGGACAGTGGCACACTTGGTGTCCGGCTCACCCTAAACAAGAACGATTTGGCAGAACTTCGCAACAGCCTGTGATGACTTGCGAAAGATAACTATCATACCTCACGTCTTTTACGATTGGACCTTGGCCTTGCGACCCTCTGCGCAGATCATTGGAACGTCATTTTAATCTAGACGATCAGGCCAACAGCCTTGCCCAGTCAATGTCTGATCCCGAGGCAACGGTTACATCGGCTGCTCTCAAATCGGTCTGCTGTGCAAAGGCCCCCGGCACGCCAACCACGCGCGCGCCCGCGGTCTTGGCAGCCGCAACCCCATCGACGTTATCTTCAATGACAATCGCGTTTTGTGCCTCAATCCCAAGGGCTTCGAACGCATGAATGTACGAATCCGGCTCAGGTTTTTCAGGCATACCAAGTCCACGATGTGTCATAATATCAAAATCTGGATGACCTTCTGTGACCAGCTTTTGGGCGATAATACGCACCGTGGCTTTCTCGGTCGTGGAGACAAATCCAGTTTTTAGGCCGTGTTCCTGCGCCGCCTTGAGGCCAAAGCCTACATACGAAAGGGGTTTGATGCTGTCAGACTGTAGTTTCTCAAGAAACCAAGTCGTTTTCGTCGCGTGAATAGCCGCCGCATCAACCTGCTCGTTGCGTTTATCTGCAAAGGCACTGATGCGTTTCGCACCACCTGATATTTTCAACATGTCTCGGTACGTCGGTAGGTCCCAATGCCAGTCTAAGTGATGCTGCGCAAAGGCGGCATGGAATGCATCATACTGCAGCCGCGACGTTTCAACGATCGTGCCAATCGAGCCGAAAAAGAGTGCCTTCACGAAGCTTGCGCCTTTCAAACTAAGAGAAATTCGTTTCGATTGTAGAAGTGGATCACAAGCAGTGAAATTCGACCCTCTCATCCAGAAATTTACGCAAAGTTGCCAAATAGAAGGATGCGTAGAAAACAGTGATCCGTACGAACAGGCTGGTTAACCGATCAGTTACCTACCACTTGAGGCATGATTTCATTTGTGAACACCATATGCTGACTGATCAGATCTGCCGTTCGGGCGTGGAGAGGCGGCATCATGGATCCATCTTTATCATTTGGTCCAGGATTCGCGGTATCTGTTTTTTGACTTTGAAAAACCCAGCGGTTGCATACGGCCAAATTGCTTCGTCCCACGGGCGCCGGTTTTCACAGAGCGTGATGCCACGTGCCATAAGGTGCGGCTCAGCTAAATTCAGCCAGTCGCGCAAAGGCCCGTAGGTCACGAATGGCGTAACAATTTGCATTGCCCCCGCCTTGGCCGCCCAGTCTGCCAAAATCGACGGTTCACCCGCTTTGAGATGCGTGATTTCTAAATGCGAACGCAACGCGGCATCGGCCAATGCACCCGTTTCAAAGGCACAAACGGCCTCTGACACAGGACGCGGTGACCGCAGATGATCTCATGACACTGTCGCCGCACCGCGCAGATCAAGGGCGGCAAACTCAAAATCCTCGATCAGGCAGTCTTCGTCCGTGATCAAAAGCACGGTTGGCACGTCGGGCAGTGCCGTGCGCACTTTGCGCAAGGGCAGCAACGTCGGGAGGCCATCTGGCTCTGATGCTTCCAATCCCTGCTCAACCTCCGCAAGGTCGCCATGTCCTGGGGTGAAACGACCATTGGTAAATGTCGTAATGTTCTGCGCACGTGCGGGGTAGGGCTTGCCACGGGTATGTAGCCCCGCTGCCCACGCCACCCCAGCGTGTTTGATGCAGCGTCCCCATCCAGCAAATGACGAAAGAAGAAATCAGCCCCAAGTCGCCAAGGCAGGCCAAGCGTAAGAATCCAGATCGATGCGAACCACATACGCGCATGATTGTGCAGATATCCTGTCTCAACCAATTCATGCGCCCACGCGTCGAAACAATCCAAACCCGTTTGACCGGTCTCTGCCAATGCTATGTCGCGCCGCAAATGGCGATCGCGTTCGAGGGAGAAGAGATCTGTGTTTAGCCCTTTGACATAGCTGTCCCAAACCTGCGGGCGTCGTTCCAGCCATCCTTTGTAGTAACCACGCCAGATCACTTCTTCGATGAACTTGCCAGCACCTTCGGGCCCGTGTGCATCTAGTGCCGCCGTCACCACCTCTGCTTCCGTAATCAACCTGCGACGGATGTAGGGTGATAACATCGACACGGCTTTGTGCCGGCCCGGACCGTAATCATAATTGCGGCCATTCTCGTATCGGTGACCCATTGCAGGAATAAAAGCCTGCATTGCGGCACGGCCAGCAGCCCGTGAGGGCACCATTTCAGTCATTGATCAGCATGCCGTCGATCAGCCGTGTAATCGCAGGCGATTGCGGTGGAGTGTTGGACCCAAAGGTCGCGACGACCGCACCACTTTCATCAATGAGCACTTTGTTGAAGTTCCAACGGGGTGTGAAACCCGTTTCAACTTTGAGCGACGCGTAGAACGGATGCGCATCTACCCCCTTCACGTGTGTGATCACCGTCATCGGCAAATCTATTCCGTACTGTAGTTCGCAAAAGTCTTTGACCTCTGCGTCGGTTGCGAGTTCTTGATTGAAGTCATCAGATGGCACAGCCAGAACGATAAGCCCTTGTGCGCGGTACGCATCGTAAAGGTCTTGAAGCCCGCGGTATTGTCGGGTGAAGGCGCATTGCGATGCTGTGTTCACAACAAGCACTGGCTGCCCAAGCCACTGGTCGATGGAAAGTGTGCCACCATCAATGGACTCAAATAAAGCGTTGGTTTCAAGCGCCGCTGTTTGAGTTCCTAAAAAAGTAAGTGCGCAGATAAAAAAACGCTTGATCATGAATGCCGCCCTTGTGCGATTGCTTTTTAGGTCACCAAATTTTCGAGTAACGCGTGATATCGGCGATGTCCTGCTTTGTATTCTTCGCAGATGTTTGCTTCTGATGTCCAAGGCGCATGTGTTGAAACTTTGATCCCTCTGTGCTTGTGGGAGCAGCCAAACCACCAAGTTGATTTAAACTGATCTGACAAATGCGCCTCTCGGTCTATGTGTATCCATTGTTTCCCTGTGATTACGTCTGAGGGCTTGGGTTGGATGCATTTAATGCGACGCTGGGCGGCGGGGTTGCAAAGCAGTGCAGCGTCGAAACTAGCCGAAACGATCATGCCGGACACAAGCGACGGATCGTTGCGCATGTCGCCAAAGAAGGCTTCCCAGATCTGAGCGTTGTTCCGTCGTGCGACGCCATGTGACTAAGAATTGAGGTTAAACGCCAAGGGTGCGGTAATTTGGTACATTGAGGAATGCATAGGTGCGCTAGCTCAAAGTAAGAAGAGACCTGTGTTTGGTGGGATGCGTGCTGGTCTACATCGGTATCACCAACACTGTTGAGCTTATCAATGTACTCGGACGCAACCTGCATAAAGGAACTTCATGACTTACGATATTGCGACCATTCGCGCCGATTTTCCGATCTTATCTCGGCAGGTAAATGACAAGCCATTGGTCTACCTCGATAATGGCGCATCTGCGCAAAAGCCACAGGTGGTATGAAGTGGTCCCACCTTTTCGGACAGCTTTGCAGCTTCTCTAAGGTGTATCGGGTTTAGGTTTCATGCTGCTTTTTGCTCTTCCAAGCCGGTCCAATATGCCTCGTCCGGCGTTCGTCGATCAAGTGCGGAATGGGGCCGCTTGGTGTTGTAGAACGCCATCCAGTTTTTGATGACGCGTCGGGCCAGGAAGCCGTCGCTGATCTCTTCGAGATAGATCGCCTCCTGCTTCAGCGACCGCCAAAGTCGTTCGATGAAGATGTTGTCCAGATAGCGCCCGCGCCCATCCATTGATATGCGCACGCCCGCCTCAGACAGGGCCGTTATCCAGGCCGATCCTGTGAACTGCGATCCTTGATCCGTATTCATGATCTCAGGCGGGCCATGTTTGGTGATAGCCTCGTTCAATGCATCGACACAGAAGTCGGCGTGCATTGTGTTCGACAGCCGCCAGCTCAGGACCTTGCGCGTTGCCCAATCCATGATTGCCACCAGATACAGGAAGCCATTGCGAACGGGCACAAAAGTGATGTCTGCGCACCAGACCTGGTTCGGTCGGTCGATCTGCATCTTCCTCAGCAGATACGGATAGACCGGATGCTGCGGGTGGGGTTGGCTGGTTCTGGGTCGTTTGTAGATCGCCTCCAGACCCATCTTTGCCATCAACCGCCTGACGCGATGACGCCCGACGACCGTGCCCTCTCTTCGCAGATAAGCCGCGATCTGACGGCTGCCGAAGAACGGATACTTGGTGAACACGCGATCGATCTCTTTCATCATCGTCAGCGTGTCCGTGTCGATCCCGACCGGCGTGTAGTAGAACGCCGACCGCGACAGCTGCACAAGTTTGCATTGCTGGCTAATGCTCAGATCGGGGTGATCCCGCTGGATCATCGAACGCTTCCTTGCCGGGCTCACCTTTTGAGCCCTTCCGACAAAAAATCGTTCTCGACAGCCAGCCTCCCAATCTTCGCATGCAGCTCTTTGACCTCTGCTTCTGTCGGGCCGCTCTGCTTGCTGCCAGAGAACACATCGGCCATCCCGTCTATGGCCTGCCGCTTCCATGTGCTGACCTGGTTTGGGTGCAACTGGTGCTTCGCAGCGATCTCCTGCACGGTCTTATCACCACGCAACGCCTCCAAAGCCACCTTGGCTTTAAACTGGTCTGTAAAATTCCGGCGCTTTGCCATTCTCGCATCCCTTCAAAGGTTTGGGATACACCTTAGCTGACTGTCCAGTTTTCTGGGACCACTTCATTCATACATCCTACTTTTGGTTTGCAGATGTTATTTGTAAGTTGATCCCGCGTCCGACAATGCAGTTTTTTTCTGGAGCGCCGATAGATAATAGGTGTCAAGTTTAAGTCATCGCATGACTAAACCCAACCCGTGCTGCAACTGATTTCAACGGTTGAGAGGGGGGACCTTCTCCATCGGCGCGATTATCTTTTGCGCGGTCATCGATGTTTGTGCCGTTGAAATCGATCAGTAAGAAGTATGTGCGGTACAGTGAGACCAGCGAGACCGACAAACACGATCTGCATGAATGGCATGTTTTTTGCGGCAGTCGCTCTCCTAAGACGAACGAAATCCGATAGTATTGGCCTCATAAAACCAGCCGTAAAGGAGAATGGCCATATCATTCATAGCTGGCGAGGCGAAGGCAATCGAAGAACTACTCTTAACAGATTCTGCCCGCCGATTGAGTGACAGGTATTGAGGCGCTGACCTGAGCAACTTTGCTGTCACAACGATTTCGATCAGGCAACCATCGTAGAGATCAACATCAACGCAGGCGCGTTGCGGCCAGTTCTCTTTGGGCCCAATCCAATCGATCCAGATCGTATCCATCTCTTCCTTTTGCTTGACGTCGCTGAGAAAAACTGTGACCTGAAGTAGCCCTGGTCGACCGCTGCCCGCCTTCTCAAAAATACTGCTGAGCTCATCCAGCGCATTCCTGGTCTGCGCAAGGATTCCATCCGCACAGTGCGGATCCGTCGCAACCGCATAGACCAGTCCGTCCGATACGACGGCCTCGCAGCGGCCCAGTCCTTCATATGGAAACCGAGTTATGGTCACGACTGCTTCTCCCCTTTATGCGCAAGCCTCAAAGGCGCAGGTGAATTCAACTGACCTTTCCCCGCAAGGCCCGAACGGCCGCCACGCCACCGATCAGCGCGAATGGCATCGAAAACATAATACCTGCGCTCGCGGCCCTGAGAATCGACGCTCTGTCATCGATGGTACCCCCAGCAACGAATGCACCCACGAGGCCAACCAAGGCTCCACCAATGGCAAATCCAAGGGTCTCGACACTGGAAACCATGGCCATGGTCTTAGTCTTTTCACCATCTAGATCACCTGCGACCATTTGTTCACCCAGAAACGGCCAAATCATACCGAGGCCAAAACCGCACGCGGCGATGGAGAGTGCTGCGCCGATCAAGTGACCGCCGATCAAAAAGACATAGCATCCGACCAAACTGGCAAGTGTGAGGAAAGGACCGGCCAAGGCAACATACCGTCCCCCAGGAATGCTCACGATTGCGAAAGAAGCAACGGACCAGCCAATGGTTTCGATCAGCACGAACGCCCCGGCGAATGTGGCGCTGTGTCCGTGAACTTGCGTCAAAACAAGTGGGCCGAAGACGAGGATGCTCATCGCACTCGCCCCAAGAACTGTCTTTGCCGCAATCGCGCTTCCCTGCATCGTTCGGAAACGAAAAGCGCGTTTCGGAAACATGCGCGGCACATGTGATCTCTCACGCCAGATAGCTGCAGTCAGTGCGATAAGTCCAACGAAAGCGATGAGCGCCGCAGCGCCGCGGTCGAATTGGGGCGCGAAGCTTATCAGCCCAATTCCTATGCCAAAGGCCGCAAACGACGTTATTGGAAACCGTTCTGTGCTGCGCTCAGTTTCGAACCTTGCCATGGTTCTCGCATTGGCAAATCCGTAAATCAGCATACCAACGCCAAAGACAATGAACGCCGGACGCCATCCTAAGAAATCCGCGAACAGGCCTCCGACCAACGGACCAGAAAATGCAGCTCCGATCCAGAACGCGCCAGATATTGCCGAGATTTTGGGGAACGCAGCCGGGCTCGTTTCCGAGCGCAGAGCGACAAATCCGAGAGCGAGCAGACCGCCGCCTCCAAAACCGGCAACGGCACGACCAACCGCGATCCATAACATGGTACCTGCTGCGGCTGAAAGCAGCGCACCAGACAACGCCAGTCCCGTCATGATCCACCAAAGCCATTTCGTGCCATATCGCGCGGCCAACGGCCCACTTGCTGCTGCCGCAAGAACCGTTGTGATGTTAAAGAGCGCGGCCAAGGCACCGATGAGTTCCCCGCCACCCACTTCCGCAACCATCGCCGGTGCAAGCGTGACGGCGGCATAGTTTCCGCCAGCGTGCAAAACGATGACCGCGAGGACCGCGCTGATACGAAGTCCCCTGCCATCGGCGAGAAGCTCGCCCCAGTTGGGAGCGTGGTCCATGCCAACAGTTGCCCGGCAGCTGGTATCAGAGGTTTTTTGGGTCATTGTCTGAATAGCTAGAGACATGACAAATGTAGGTCAAAAGAGATTTTTCTGGCCTCTTGAATTCCATTTAGTTATGCAGAGCTATGCGAGCCCTGCCTTCTCCAACCGCGTTAAGAATGTTCGTGGAAGCAGCGGAGCGAGAAAGCTTTGCTGGTGCGGCAGACGCGCTGAACGTCACGCAGGCAGCGGTCAGCAAGCAGATGGCGAGCCTCGAACACCGTTTGGCGACGGCCCTTTTTTCTCGGAGACATCGTTCGGTTGTCGTTACGGCAGCTGGTCGGGCGTATTTGCCAGTCGCCCGGCGTGTTCTGGCATTGCTTGAAGCTGGTCTTAATGAAGCATCAGGTCTGTCGGCACGTCGAGCGATTACGGTCGAAGTTGATATTGAATTTCTCGATCTTGTGCTGGCCCCAAGGCTACTGCGACTGCAGGCCGAAATACCCGATACCGATGTGACATTCGTTCCAACTATCCCGGGGCGGCACAAGCCGCAAAGCGATCTGGCAATCACGTATGGGCATCCACGTGCGGGTGCCGCCTCTGTCGAGCGCCTCTGCGGCTTTACTGTTTTTCCTGTTGTGAGCCCTTCACTCCTCGAAACTTCGGCGAAACCTTTCGAAACACTCTGTCTTCTCCACGATGTCGACACCTACTGGTGGGATACCTTCCTGCACGCAGAAAAGGTTCTCCGGTTCGACCAAGGTTTCGTTCTGGGAAGCGGCGCGCTTGCAATCCGCGCCGCCTTGGCCGGACAAGGTATCGCCATCGGTGACAATGTGCTTTGTTGTGACGCCTTGCAGCGCGGTGATCTGGTTCAAATCGGAACGGCTACTTTTCCTGGTCGCGATGACTACTGGATATCCGAGCATCCCAACATGCAAGGAGACCCAGTCACAGCGCCTCTCCGAAACTGGTTGAAAGCCGAGATGGCGCAAACGATTGGTAGACCGCAACAGGCTAGAGTGAGTTGACTGCTGCCATTCGATTTTGAACGGCAAGCGGTGGCGATGACGCCGACTTTTGACTTCGACGCTTGATCCACGCTGCGGTCAGCGCGAACGACCGGTTTTCTCGCTGCGCGGCGGCACTGCATTTTTTGCACATGCAGCATTTGTGACACTGCGAGCGCACGCAGCGAAAAAACTGAATTCACAGGATGGGCTCTCTTGACACTTTCGCCGCGCAACGCACGAATGGCGGCTGGCATGAGTCAAGCTTACATTGTCACTTCGCCTCCTCCCGAAAGCGACCTCAGCAAGCCAGTTTTTTGCGACTATGGCTTGGTTGCAGCGCCCGCCTTTGTAAAGAAATCGAAAATCTGCGTCATCACGTCGCCGCCCACCTCGGGGATCTCAGTCAACACGTCGTGCTTTGCATTTCTTATCATGGAAAACTCAGCATTCGGCCATTGCGCCATGCGGCGCTTGATCGAAGCGTTGTCTACGAGTTGATCGAGTTCGCCACAAAATGTGATGCATGGGATGTTAGGGGAGGGAACTGTTGAAAGCCTTCGGCATTCCGCGAGCGCTTCGTAAAGCCATGACATCGTTGGCCCGCCAATTTGTAGCTCGGGCGCGGCCTGGGCCTGCTTGACCCAATAGTCATACATCGCAGAATTGTGCGTGAGATTGTTTTTTTCGAATGGCGTTTCCAAAACATAAATCTCCCCATTTTCGCCTGGAACGTATTTCTGGCCAATTCCAAACTTTTGAAATGCCCACGACAGGGGCCAAGCTGCGATGCGCTGAATTGCGGACATCTTGATGCCAAACATAGGAGAAATGAAAGCAGTGGCAGCAACGGGGAGACCATCGAGCAATGCGCGAAATCCGATGCAGGCTCCCATAGAGACGCCGACTAAGTAATATGGTTTCGGAAGGTCCAACTCGTCAGCAGCTTGAATGAATGCCGCGACATCTTTCTGATAGTCGGAAAAGCTCTCAATGTGACCAGCTTGGGGGTCGGATGACATTCGGTCGGATAAGCCCTGGCTTCGCCAGTCTATGATCGCGGTTGAAAAACCGTTTTCTGCGAAGGTTTTTGCGACCCGCCCGTATCTCTCGACATACCCAAACCTGCCAAGCATCAGCAGGATCGTGCCCTTGGCTTCGACCTCGGATTGGTAAGCCCCAACTCGAACGCGAACACTATCGTCGGTTTCGATCCAGTATGCATTGCCTGATGCAGGTCCTTCAGCGATATCACTATAAATTTCTGCCTCTTCCATCACCCACCTAAAATGTTCGTAGTTTCGGACCGGACAGCACGTGCAGCGACGCCAGGGTACTGGCCGCTAAGAGAAGGGAGAATCCGGTGAACCTTCCCACAAGTACCAAGTTGAACGACAACAGCCCAATGACGGCAAGCATTTTCACAATTGCGTGCTGATCGAGGGAAAAAGGGTAGTCCTGATCGTAGACAGACAGGCGCTCAAAAACAGTCTGAATTACCAGCGCACAAACTACGAAGATTGTCACTGTGACTACCAACATAAGGAAGGAGGTGAAGTGGCTGATAGATGTGTTGTCCAACCATCCGTTGCGAATGCTCGTCGCACCAAAAACACTCAGCGCATCGGTCCTCAGCCAAGTCACAAAGTCTGGGCCGTCAGAGGACAGATAGGTGATCTGTAGCTTGACCAACGATGCAAGCCACAGCGCAAAAACAGCTATGCGGAAACCGCCCCATACGATCTTCTGCCCAACTTTTCGGATCTGGTTGGTATCGGCGGTGCTTCCTTCAAGGTCAGCGGTCGTGCAAAGGTCTTGATAATCAAGGACAACGATGACCAGAAACAGCAATCCAAACATGAAGATCGCGATGTAGGACGCCGTGTAGAGATAGCCAATGAATGACAAAGCCATGGCCTCTCCCACGGAAATGACCTCGGGACGCACCAGTGCGACCAGGTATCTATCAATCTGGACGCCATTGGTGTCGCCGGAAAGATATGCAGGCATGTAGATGCCAGCCCACTGGAACCCGAAAACGAATAAGAAGCAGAACGAAGCAATTGCCCAGAAAGAAAACGAGAAATCGTTAACTTTGGCGTACCATGCTTCGTTGCTCTCGGAATTGATTGAAATCACATCGTCCGCAGTGCATTTGAACCGGCCGACACGCTTCCAGTAAGTGTTCAAATCGCTCACGTAGAAAATGAAAGCAGGCAGGGCGATCAAAGGCAGCACAGTAAGTGTTGGTGCCCAAATGAAGCCGACTTGTTTGTCCAGTCCACCAACGGGGCTGTATGTGACACTCAACGTATTCAGCACATAATTGAGCAAACCCAATCCACAGAAAACCAGCCAATATGCGATCAACAGGTTCATTGATCCTGAGCCGCTGAGCATCCATTCGCACTTCTCAGGGAAGGACTTAGCCTTGCGTTGGCCGACATCCGTCGTGATTGAGGTGCTCGTGCTGACGACAATATTTGACGGCTCCGATACCTGTGGCATTACGATGCTCAAGGGTTCGGTTTCTAGACCCTCAGAGCTGTCGTCCCGACGTTTTTTCTCACGTCGTTGGTTTGTCAGGCGATCTTTTGATGCCTTTAGCTCTGCTTGCCATTTGCTTGCTTCTTCGGGATCGTTACATCCGAAAATTCGAGCAAGCCAGCGGATGTTATCATTGCTGATCCCGTTGTCGTTGTCTTGAAACCAAGTCTGCACCGCGCGAAGCTCGATACCCTTTTCGTTGCCCTCTAGAGAGGACACCGCTTCCGCAAGAGTTTCGGGCGTCCACGGACCATCAGCGAAGCCCTGCCGATCTACCGGACGTCCTGCACCTTCTGCCGCTAGGCGGGCGAACAGCACTTTGAAGTTGTCTGAACTTTTCTGCGCTGAAACAAAAAATCTACCATTTCGAATCAATGTCTTACGCGCAAATTTTGCGCTCCTTTGCGCCCCTTTGCGTATCTTATCGTGCAATCGCAGTTTTTGTAATCACAACTGAGACGGGAAGCGGGGCACTGCCGATAACGCTTCTGAGAGCAGAGAGTTCATCCACACTAGAACCTAGAATCTGGGGGACAGACTATGGCGAAATTTGCCAAGACAAGAATGATATCGACTGGCCCGATCGTTCTGCGGAGCGCATCAAGAATCCGTTCGGGCAGCTCACATTTGCCTGGCACCGAACCGAAGCGTGTGCAGGCACGGGCCGTGAAACGCATTTTTGACAGACAGACTGGCGAGCTGGTTGGCTGGCTCTATGAGTGGAATACCGGTTCTCTGGTCCCTAGGTGGAAATCAGGCGCGCGTGAAGATGTCGTATACGATTGAATTACGTGCGAAACTGGAATCGTTAGGAAAACAAGGTCAGCACCGCTGACTTATTTAACATAACCAACATTATGCGCATAGGTGAGTAGTGCGTCGGACGCCCCTTTCATTCGCTGGTGATTTCCAAGAACCGGCCATACTCTTGGCTCACTTCGCGGGCTTCTTCGAACGCTCGCGCCCGTTCTTCTTCAAGACATCTGAAGTAACTTTGTATGTCCGCAATGTAGGTCTCGAAGTCGCGGCCAATCAAATCTCGATACTCCTGAACATCTTGCGGATCGGTTGGCACAAATGGTCTCTCCGGCGAGTAGCAGGTTTGACCGTGTGCCTGCCCGGCAAGCAAGACCAACAAAAATACGGGAGCCAGGGAGTCGCGGCATACACTTTTGATCATCTTCATGTTCCTTGAATACTTGAGGAATCTGCATCTGCGTGCGTAATACTGTGCGCGGGTTAAAGCACATTCAGGGTACAAAACAGTATCTTGCGCACATAACCGTATTATTGTAACTATGGCTCATCGAAACAATAGCCTCGGTGCGCCCAAAGACAGAAAGAGCGCAACCGTGGACATGGACCTAGAAAAAGAAGCGCCTAATGTGGTTACAGAAGCCGGTTTCCGGGACCTCATTGAGTCCGGATATCACGTCGAAGTCGTCTGCAAGGAAGATGCGTCCCGAAAGAATTCGGTATGGCATGGCGTCTGGATTCTCAGGGCCGTCAATGATGACGGTGTTGAGAAACAGCTTGTCACAGCGCGCGCCCGTCGTGGTGGCGACTACATTAAAGTCAGGAAGTTCAAGACCGTCACGGGGCTTGTCTCATTCCTCATCGACCTCGGCTTCACTGTTATCGCATTCCCCGTATTGGAAGGTCAGCGCTGGACCTTTACGCTATCTCAAGAAGAAGACGGCGACAGCAACAGCTAGCGCCTTCTTACTGCTGATTGCGCCTCACGTCGCATCAGCTCAAATGGTCTTTACGATGGAATCCGATGGCTCTCTGACGCCATCGCAACCTCAAGACCGCTTCGCACGAAATTACAATGACGGTGTTGGGCAAGGTGACGCAAACGCGCCCTTGAGAATCTTTGGCGACGGCGACGTCGCTGCGGATGGTGTGGACGCAACTGCGACAGAAGACGGATCGTTCCGGGTTGCTGCCGTTGCCCCTCGCGTCGCCGTCCCCCGCCCGGAAATCCTTGCTGCGATTGATGACACCGCCTTGCGGTATGGAAGCCATCGAGGCTTGCGTGCGGTTGGTCTCACTGTGACGGAATGGCGGTTGCTGTTCCGCTCAAACATCGAAATCGAAAGCGCCTACAACGTGAACGCCCGTTCGCATGTCGGCGCGATTGGCCTTGGTCAGCTCATGCCGGGAACCGCCGAAGACCTTGGCGTCGATCCCTTTGACTGGCGGGCAAATCTTGACGGCTCCGCGCGATACCTAGTCGCACAGCTTGAGACCTTTGGTGACGCGCGGCTCGCTCTGGCTGCCTACAACGCCGGTCCCGATGCCGTCAGGCAATACGGGGGCATTCCGCCTTACCGTGAAACGCAAAACCACGTTCAGCGGGTGCTGGCCGTGTTCAACAGGCTAGAAGGAGAAAACTCATGAGGCCGCTACCACTACTGATGACCGTTCTCACGGTCTTCGTCGTCATGGCCGAACCGGCGATGGCACAATCTATTGACCTTTCCCCTATCCAGAACCTCTTGCAGGGTATCGTTGATGCTTTGACCGGCCCTCTTGGTGTCGTGATCGCTACGCTGGCAGTCATTGGCGTTTTCCTGAGCTGGTTCTTCAACATCATCGACCTGCGCCAGGCCCTCTGGGTTCTGGTGGGCATTGCGGGTGTCGCCGCAGCGCCGACGATCGTTGCAGCAGTCTTCGCTTAAGGGGGTGCGCCGTGGCTGAAAGATCACCTTTGTTTCTTGGCCTCGTGCGCCCTCCGAAGTTATTCGGTTTGCCGATCATGTATGCCGTTGTTTGGCTGTTCGGGACCGTGCTGCTTTTCGTCTGGATACAGAGCTTCCTCGTGATTGGCATAGCGGTGGTTCTGTATCCGGTCCTTTGGAAGGCGGCGAATTGGGACCCTCGGTTCATCGACGTTGCGATGACCAGTCTTCAAGAAACGCCGCCCACCAGAAACAGGAAAATCCATGGCGGAGATAGCTATGCCCCGTGATGAGCTGGATGAACGCACGCTGATGCCAAAGTGGTTTCAGCATGAAAAGCAACTGGCACACATGCTTCCATATGTGAGCGTCGTTGATGATCGCACCGTGCGCACGCGGGTTAACGAGTTGTTTCAGTGCATCCGCATCACGGGGATCAGTAGCTACACAACCGATGACGATTATCTTGACGGCATTCGGGCGAGCTTCGCCCGGATCGTTGCCCAATTGGGGGAAGAATTTAGCTACTATGTCCACAAGGTCTCGAAGGGGATTAGTGCAGACATCGAACCCATTGAAGGTGACAGCTTTGCCGCGATGGTCGATCAGCAATGGCGCGGCAAACTGGAAAAAGGCGGGCTGCGTGACAAGACGCTGACCCTGACCGTTATCCACCGTCCCCCCTCCAAGAGCTTCATGACATTCATGCGGCGACCGTCGCCGGAACGCCTGCGAGAGGAAACCGACAAGCGAATGCGTCGCCTGAATGAGGCGGTCGGAATATTCAAATCCGGTCTTGGCCATTTGAAGCCATCCGTTCTTTCCGCCGAAAAAGGTGAGCTAGTTGGTTTCCTCGGCGCCTTGAACACCGGGCAAGAACTACCGCTCTACCACACATCGAAATTTGGATTTCTGGCATCCTCTGCCTCCAACACCCGCGCCACTTTTTTCGGCGATCACTTTGAACTTAGCGAGGGCGTTGCTGGCCGTCGCTTTGGCAAAAGCTACAGCATCAAGGATTACTCTGAGCAAACAAACTGCGTGATGTTCGACCAGCTCAACCTACCCGTTGATATGATCGTCACGCATTCGTTTACGCCGGTGAACACCAACATGACTATTTCGCGGATCAAGCGGCAGGTGAAGCAGATGCAAGCCGCCGACGACGCCGCGGTATCCTTGCGCGAAAATCTTCTGCTTCTCGCCGATGATCTGGAAGCGAAGCGAGCCAGCATGGGCGATCACCACATGGTGGTGACGGTTTTTGCTGAGACCCGCGAAGAGCTGGAAAGCCTTGGCGCTGAAATCGTCAACGCCGCCGCCTCGGAGGGCGTTACGATGGTGAGTGACCGCTTTGGCGCGAACACCCACTATTTCAGCCAGCATCCCGGCAATCAGCCTAAGCGGCTGCGCGCCAGCACCGTGACGAACCGCAACTTTGCCGACTTTGCTGCGTTCCACCGGACACAGCTCGGCAAGGCTGGCACCGAAGTGCCGTGGGGCAAAGTTATCTCGATCTTCCCGACGCCAGAAAAGAGCGCCTATCGCTTTTCTTACCACGAAGCTGGCTCGCCCGAAAAAGAGCCTACCAGCGGACACACCCTGATCATGGGCCGCCCCGGCTCGGGTAAGTCGGTCTTCTCGGCCTTCCTTATGACACAGGCCGTGCGGGCCGGTGCGCGCGTGTTTGTCTTCGACTACCGGCAGGGCATGGAAATGGCCGTGCGGGCCAATGGGGGCCGCTATACGACGATCCAGGGCGGTATGCCCACGGGTCTAAATCCGCTCTGGACTGAAGTGGACAAACGCGGCGTCGCGTGGCTGGCAGACTGGTTCGGCTCCCTGCTCTACCGCGAAGACAAGCCGCTGACGCCTGCCCAGACCAATCGTATCATGGAATGCGTTCGCCAGAATGCGCAGGCAACAGACCCAGGCTTGCGAGATTGGCAAAACTTCGCTTCTCTTTTCATGTCGATGGACGATGACGGCGATCTCAACCAGCGGGTTCTCGAATGGGCTGAGAAAGGTCGCTTCGGCTGGATTTTCGGCCATAGCCTCGAAGACACCTTTTCGCTGGATGGCAGTTTGGTGGGCTTCGATCTGACCGGGATCCTCGACAGTGAAAGCGACAAAGAACGAATGGCGGTTCTGAGCTATTTGTTCCGCCGGATCGAGCGGAAAATCGAAGACCGCCGCCCCACTATCATCATCATTGATGAGGCGTGGAAGGCACTCGACAACGAGTATTTCGCAGAGCGGCTTTCGCAATGGCTCGTGACTGCACGGAAACAGAACACCGTAGCTGTGATGATGACGCAATACGCCAGCCAGCTTGAGCGGACGCGCACGGGTAAGACCATCGTAGAGGCCGTACCGACGCAGGTTCTTCTTCCGAACATCCGTGCCAATGCGTCCGACTATCAGATGCTCAATCTTTACCAGAAAGAGCTGGATACGCTTCTCAGCACCGGCACGAATTCACGCTTGGCACTCATTCGAGATGACCAAGGTTCGGTCGTCGTGGACGCAGACCTAAGCGCTCTTGGCGACAACCTGACCATCCTTGGCGGGATGGAGGCAGGTGAAAAACTCGTCGGCCCCGATTACCGGGATCGGCCAGACTTTTGGAGGCTCAAATAATGCGAAAACTAACCTGTTTCATTCTGCTTAGTGTGGTCTCTGGTTGCGCGAACTATCAAGAGCCACAGGCCAATTGCTTCAGCTTCGTGTCACGCGGTCCTGCGCCCCTGGACTGCAATTTCGATGCGCTGGTTGCCCCTAATTTGGAGGACGTAGCCAATGAATAAGCTCACCGTCGCTGCATTTTTGCTGATCGGGGTTTCTTCCAGCGCGCTCGCCCAGGGCGTGCCGGTTGTAGACTCTGGGCTAACAGCGCGCGACATCATCGAAACAGCTGATCGCGAGGCTGATCTGGCGGTGCAGGGGGAAACCCAAACCGTCAAAGAACAGATCACAGCGATTGAGCAAGAACAGCTTCGGGTTCTGGATGCGATACTGGACGCGCAGACCAGTTTTGAAACTGGCGGCGTCGCAATTTCGGGAATGGTCTCAGACCTCGAAGGGGGCAGCGGGAATGCCGACCGCTCTGTAGAGGCTGTCTACGGGACCGCTGACATCGATCCCAACCCGGCTGGCGACCAGATGTTCGGCGACGCTGCTGAAAACATCGAACAGCTCATTATCCGGGTAGCGCAGGAAACCCATGGCAATCCTGGCATCTCAGCGGCGGGCCTTTCGGTCGTACAATGGCGGGCGCTGATCCAAGCGTTGATCTGGCAGGAAAGCCGGTTTGTCATTCGCGCCGAAAGCCCTGTCGGGGCTTACGGCCTCACCCAGATCATGCCCGGTACAGCTGGCGATTTGGGCATCTTTCCCGAATATCGCACCAGCCCTTACCTGCAAGTTGAGGGCGGCGCCCGTTATCTTGCCCAACAGCTTAATCGCTTCGATGGAAACATCATCTTTGCGCTTGCGGCCTACAACGCGGGACCAGGCCGCGTAATCGAATACAGCGGTGTCCCACCTTTCCGCGAGACGCAGCACTACGTCACCGTCATTCCGCAGAAATACAATGATTATCTGGCGCGGATCGGCGGGATTGAAGCGCTTGGCACAATCGACCCTGCCCTGCTGGCAAACTCAAACCTATCGATGATGGGTGCCGGTGCCGCTTTTTACGGCAGCAACTCACCGACTGCGATCCGACAGGCGGCACTCCGTATTCGCGATATCGTCAACCGCATTGGCTCCAGCACGGACGTGCAAGAATCCGTGGCATTGAACACCTATGCCCGGGCTGAACTGGTCCGCCTCATCGCAGCAATGACAAGACTGCAAGCCGCGCGGACCCAACCCCTAAGTGCTGAGCAACTGCGTCTGGCCGCTGCTCGGATGCAAGAACAGCAATTCATGAACTTCACAATAGAGGACCTAGATTAATGCGCACTTCAACGCTTCACACCAACTACGTCCGCAAAATCATTCGGACCCTCGCAATCGCGCTGCTTGTGCCGTTAGGCACCGCTGCTCCAATCACCATCTTCACATCCCCTGCCCTCGCGCAGGGTGTGCCGGTGGTGGATACACAGAACATTGCCCAAAACATCCAACAACTTCGCCAGATGATTGAAGATGAGCTTTTGCAAAACGAACAGCTGGTACAGCTTCGCGAGCAGCTCACGACACTAACCGATCAACTGGCGCAACTTCAAGAAACCTATGCGGCTCTTACCCGGCTTGCTGAACTCCCCGAAGTCATTGCGACCGAAATGGAGGACGAACTCAACGGTGTTTTAGATCAAGAGTTTGGCGACATCCAGGCCACCATTGCGGCTATCCGAACTGGCGACTTCTCAGGGCTTAGCGGCTCTGGCGCAGGCGAGATTGAAACCCAAATGGACCGTGTTCTCGCAGACCTGGGTTTTGATGAAGACACACTTAGCGAGATGGCAACCAGCGGCAACGCCGGTGCTGAACGCATCGCGACACAAGCCACAACCGGAGCCCTCGTCTCGGCGGCTGCTCAAAACAGCTACGAAGATGCAGGTCAGTCTCTTGAGCGTGTGGATCGCCTCGTTGGCCTAATTGATGACATGGACGAACTCAAAGAGAGCGTTGATCTGAACACGCGCGTGACGGCTGAACTGGCTATCGCACTTGTTGCAATGTGGCAGCTCGAAGCCGTGCAAACCGTGGGTGATGGCACAGGCGGTGTCATCGACGCAGCCACCATCGCCGAAGAACAGAACTTTATGGAATTCACCATTCCTGACCTCGGCGACTGACAAACTTGGGGTAGAGATTTTGGACAATGAGAAAGAAATCATTGAGGAAGAGTTGGTTTACGGCGCGTTGCGTCGTGAACGGCTGTGGCAAAAGCTCGGGCTGGCCGGATTGACCTTTGGCCTGCTCGGCTGCCTGGGGGCTGTCATGGTTGCCGTCCTTGATGTGGACCCGCCTCCGGTGGTCGTGCCTTACGATCCTGAGACGGGATTTGCGTTGCCTGAAGTCTCTGTTGGCGCAAGCGCGATCACTGCCAATCAGGCTGTGATTGAGGCGGAAATCTTCCGCTATGTGACAGATCGAGAGGTCTATAACCAACTAGACAACGATGTGCGTATCAACAGTGTTTTGCTACGCTCGGACGGACGCGCGGAAGCCTCCGTGCGCCAACAATGGAACAGCGCGAACCCGGAATACCCTCCAACCGTCTATGGCAGCAATTCGACGCTGGATGTCGAAATCCTCAGCGTGAACTTGATTGGTGAAGACCGCGCGACCGTCCGGTTACGCAAGCGGCTCACCTCCATTCAAGGCGTTCAAGCTGGCCTGTTCACTGCGACCATGCTTTTCGAGTTTCGACCCGAAGAAGCCCGCACGATTGATCAGGTTTGGACGAACCCCTTTGGCTTCACTGTGATCGAATACTCGATCCGTTCAGACAGATTGGAGAATTAAGATGCGCCGAATTGGACTTGCATTTCTATGTCTGGTTATCACCGCTTCAACGGCATTTGCAGAGAACACGCCACGGCGTGGTCCAAATGACAGCCGTGTCCGCATTGCCACCTATGTCGATCAACAGGTCTATCGCCTGAACGTATCGCTCACCCATGTCACCACAGTGGAATTCGGCGAAGGCGAAACCATCCGCTCGATCTTGGCTGGTGACACGGAAGGCTTTGAACTCGACGGCGTGCCCGGTGGGCAGGCTTTCGCGATCAAGCCTTTGGCGCGTGGGGTCCACACCAACGTGACCGTCTACACCAACCGGCGAAGCTATTACTTCAACGTGCAGGAAGTATCTTCACCCACGTTCTATGTGGTCCAGTTTCGATATCCTGAGGAGGAACGCCGCCCGCAGAATGCAGTTGCCGCGCAGGCGCCGAACTATAATTACGGGGCTAGCTCACGCACCGAAATCACTCCTACGCGCGTGTGGGATGACGGAACATTCACCTACTTCCAATTTGCACGAAATGCGCCGGTTCCGGCCATCTTCCGTTACTCGAATGGTCGCGAGCGCACCGTAAACACCCAACAGACTGATCCCGGCATCATTCGCGTCTCTGGTGTCAATGCTCAATGGGTTCTTCGTCTCGGTGAAACGGTCGTCTGCATCCAATCTAATACTCTGACCGCAGGAGGCACATCATGAGCGATGATCCAAACCAAGCGGAGGTAAATGAACGCCTTGCACGCCTTGAAGCTGGTGGGGGCGGAAGCCCGGTCACAGCGCAGCGTCGTTCACCTCTCGTGGCACTCCTGGTTGTTGCATTGATCGGCCTCGCCGGAACTGTCTTTTTCCTGCTCAACCAACCGGAAGAGGAAATCGTCTTGCCTACGGCGACACCTGACGAATTCCAACCTGAAGGTGACGGCTTTGGCACAATCGAACCCTTCGTACCGCCTGAACCTGAAACGGTCATTGTTGAGGCTGACCCTGCCCCTGTAGAACCGAATGCCGATCTGCTTGCACAGATCGCGGCGCTGCAAGCGCAGATCGAAGCCATCCAGAACGCTCCCGAACCTGTCGTGGAAGAAGACACGGCGGCGGCTCAGGCGATGAATGCGCTATCGGAACAACTGGCGGCTCTGCAAGCCGCCTCAGAGGCCGCCCAAGAGCAATTCGCCGCCGAACTCGAAGCGAGGGACCGCGAGCTGCAACAGATGCGCATGGACCTCGATCTTGCGCGACTTGAGGCTCAGACCCCGGCCCCTGCCCCGGCTGGCCCGACAGAGGAAGAATTGCGCCTTCGGGAAGAGGAACGCTTGCGCCGTGAGGAAGAGGCGCGGCGGCTCGCCGAATTGCAGCAACGGGCAGAGCAAGAACGGGCTTTCCAAGAGCGTCGCATCCAGTCGCCGACAATTGCATTCGGCAGTTCAAGTGGTGGTCTCGGTGGCGATGGTGCCGAACTGGCCGAACGCACCTTTGGCGATGTCACTGACTTCGTGTTGAATGGTGCGCTGCCCTCGACTGTCACGCAATCCGAAGTCATTGCCAATCCTGGCAATACCGTCATTCAAGGTACGGTCATTCAAGCGGCTTTGGAAACAGCCATTTCCAGCGAGTTGGCGGGCCAGGTCCGCGCGATCACATCCGAAAACGTCTATAGCTTTGATGGTAGCCGCGTTTTAATCCCTGCTGGATCACGTCTCATCGGCCGATACCGTTCCGGCGTAGAAATCGCCCAGAGCCGCATCACTGTCGCTTGGGATCGGATCATCTTGCCGACCAACCAAACCGTGCAAATCAGCTCCTTCGGTGCGGATGAGCTTGGCAGATCGGGCACAACCGGTTTCGTGGACACCCGCTTTGCAGAGCGCTTCGGCTCCGCTGCCCTCATTTCGCTGATATCTGCTGCGCCAAGCATTGCGGCAAATCAGACAGAAGATGAGATTACAGAGGACGTCCTTGAAGATATTGGCGATGACTTGGCTGACGCCACAGACAGCGTGATCGGTGAATACCTGTCAATCGGGCCGGTGATCTATGTAGATCAGGGTGCGCGGATCACTGTTATGGTGGACCGGGATTTGGAGATTTTCTGAACCCATGTCCCTGAGCTACCTTCAAAACTCTATCGACAGTCTGGAAGACGCCAAGCGGGATGATGTGATTGAAATCTGCATCAACCCGGATGGCACATGCTGGGGCGAGTTTCAGGGCGACCATTTTATGTCGCGCCTGAAGCAAACTCTTTCGGAGGATCAGATTAAGGACCTGGGCAACCAGATCGCATCTGACGCCTCCACGCCTCTGTCAAAAGACCGGCCCATCGTCTCAGTTTCGATCATGTATCGCAACCGCCCGATCCGAGCGCAGGTCATCACACCGCCCGCTGTGAACCGAGGCATGTCGATCAGCCTACGTTTCTTTTCGAGCCTGCCCCTCGATTCAATCGAGTTGGGTTTTCTCTACGGGAAAGAACGCAAGCTTGAAGAGCTACGGCGGGACAAAAACCGCCAGCTTCGTGAGGTCGTCGCCAGCGGCGATATTGATGCCTCCATCCGGCACTGCGTGGAAAACAAGCTCAACATGATCGTCTCGGGCGGGACGTCCACCGGCAAAACCGTCGCTGCCCGTAAGATCCTTTCATATGTCTGCGACGAAGAAAGGATCCTCACCATCGAAGAGGCATCGGAACTGCTCCCCACGCAACCCAATGCCGTCACGCTGATTTCAAACCGGGATGCGCCTCACCAAACGGCGGATATCTTGCTAACCGCCACCCTACGAATGCGGCCTGATCGCATCATCCTGGGCGAGGTGCGTGGCAAAGAGGCCATGACCTTCCTTGAAGCCATCAACACCGGCCACGGCGGCTCGATGACAACGCTGCACGCTGAAACGCCCCAACTGGCGGTCCAGCGCTTAGCTATCGCAGCACTAAAGACCGAAGTGCCAATACCTTACCGAGATATGATAGACTATATCGAAAGCTCTATCGACGTGATCATCCAAGCAGGCCGCGAAGACGGAAAGCGTGGGATCACGGAATTTTACTTGCCCGGAACAGAACTAGGAAAGGAGGCAGAAACATGAGCAACGGAAAGAGCTACATGCCGAAAGTCTTGACGTTCACCGCTGGCAAAAAATTCAGCGCGCAGGACATGGAAGATGAGCTTGCCAAGTTCGCACTGAATGGCTGGAAGATCGTTTCCATGACCCATTTTCAGTACAAAGAACCCACCTATACTGTGCTCCTGCAATACGAATTTAGTGAAGAGGAAATGCAGAAACAGACGGAGAAACGAGCATGAATCAACTGACGATTAGTCTCCTTCTTTCCCTGACAGTGATGCCCTTAACTGCATCCGCTCAAGGGTTAGTACCAACGATGGAACGCGAATTTGAATTCTGTGAAGATCGCCCTTTGGAACCAGACTGGATGCAGAACCTAACTCCTCGTGAGGCATCAAAGGGTATGCTCATTCAGATGATTTATCGCTTCCAAAGCGTCGAACAGGTCACGGCTGCCGATAACTGTTCATGTGCCACCCGTTTCCCGACATGGGATGATGCTGTCCAGCGGTATAACGATATTTACCTTGGCGCTGATGAAAATGACCATCGGGAAGCCATTGGGACATTTCGTGCCCAGTATAACGCACTGCGACCATCAGCTCGTGCGATCTGTGAAGTCGTCGGCCATTGGTAGGTGAGGGACACAAATGAGTGCTACAACGTATATTGTCGAAACGGCACAGGGTTTTCTCGATGATGCCGCTGAAACTCAGTTCGGAGCAGTTGCAGCCACGGTAGGAACGGTAACGACACTTGGCGTTACCCTTGTCCTCATTCTGGTGGCAATCAACATGATGTTTCAATATCGGGCCATGGACGGCAGAACCGCTTTCTGGCTGGTAATAAAGATCGGTTTAATAGGCATATTTGCGCAGAACTGGACGCAGTTTAATTCGTTCACAACCGCCGTCCTCAACGGTATCGACAGTATTGCAGGTTCGCTGATCGCTTCCGTAGGCGGAGGAACTCCGGGCCCTTCTGGCACCTACGCTGAAGAATTTGACGAAATGCTTGGGGCGATGGGTGAATATCTCAATGCGGCAGGAGAGGAACTTAACTGGATGGCTGGAGCCATGCTGTCAATTCTCGGCGTTGTAATCCTAGCTATACTTGGTGGTATCGCTGCTTTCCTGGTCATCTTTGCAAAAATCGTGATTGCGCTACTTCTTGGATTAGCACCAATCATGATCTTCCTGACCCTTTTCGATGTCACGAAGGACTATTTTGCGAGATGGCTGACAGCACTTATTTCCTTTGGGATGTATCCGATCATTCTGGCAGGTGTTTTCTCCATCATCATTGGCGTATCTCGTTCTTTGCTCTTTGAACTCGGCGACCCTACCGCTGCACCAAACATCGGTGCACTTATACCTTTCTTCATGATGGTCATGATGGCAAAGGGCTTCATTCTGGCAACACCGTTTATCGTTCGTGCGATATCTGGGAACATCATGATGCCAGCAATGAGCGCAGGGATTGGCGGCGGATACGCATTTGGTAGGGCGGCGTTTGGCGCAGAACAAGCGCGTAACCGTTATCTCATGGGCAATGCAACAGGTGCCGAGTATGCGGGTCTACGGACAAGGTCAATGATGGGCTTAGGGACAATGCCCGAACGCCGACAGAATGCACCTCAGCAACCAGTCCCCGCCAATAACCAACCACAACCCAACCCGAACGCCGGTCAGGCCCCGAACTATCAGGCACAGATGGATCGCAATAAGCGTCTAGGTCGATAGCCTGACAATCAACATTAGACGGCCCGCCACGCGGGCCGTCTATGCCTATGGAGCCGCAACCCATGCACCAGATCGTCGTTGATCAAAACCTTATAATGCTCGATGGAAAGCCCTTAGCCCTCGTAACACGATCCGGCTTGGCTCAGTGGGAACAGGATGGCATCAACTTCACGAGCCGCTATGATCAGATCATTGACGAAGGCGACTACTATGGAAAATTTCGCTGCCTTTATGAAAGGGAGGGAACGCCCGAAATCTTTGTGTTAGTTGAATCGCCTTCCTCTCCCGAAGGTTTCAGCGTGATCCTAGTCGATCACCCGCCTCGAACACTGCACTAGTCCGCCCTGCCCTACTCACGAACGCCTCCTTCACCATCGGAATCAATGTCGCGTTCCTCATTGAACTCACGCCGCTCTCGCAAGTCATCTTCGGTCATCCGACCAAGCGAAGGGCGTTGATCGTTCATGCTTTGACGGCGCTGCCTTCATCGCGATACCCCAACTTCTCGGTGCCCTGGGCCGTCACACGCTCCCATTCACCGTCTTCGCCCCGCTGGATAAGCGCGTGACCATTCTCAAGGTCTTTTGCAAACTGACGCTCTTGCTCTGCCGCGAAAGGCGGGATCGGATTGAACTGGCCGTCCGTTTCCTCAACGGCTGGCATACTGTCTTTCAACTGCTCCAGCCCGTCGATTGTCCCGCTCAACTCTGCAACATCAGCCTCGGTCGGCGCTGCAAGGCTCATCTCGGCCTGCGTGGCGAGGTCCATTTCGATCTGACGTTGCTGATCGGCATCCACGGCCATCACCGTCTTGGCACGTTTTCGCATCGGCGTGCGGATCGTGGGCCTGCTCGTGTCTTCAAGCGCCGCCCGCTGGATGGACTCGCGCTTTGGTGCAACACGATCCACCGGCTCAATCGGCAACTTGCCCTGCTCGGGCGGTTGTGTCGGCGTCGCCGCTGGAGATGTGGCCGGCGCAACCTTTGTAGGTTTTGCTTCTGGCTCGGGTGCCGGCATTTCAACCGCGGCCTCGACTTTCGCATCTTCCTGCTCGGCTTCTTCCTCAACCGCACCAACCGAAGTGGAAACCTTCTTCTCTGGGAAAGGAAGATCCCCGGTCTGCGCCGCGTGGATGCCCTTGAAATAGGGATCGTCGAAATACTCGATGCGTTTTGCTCGGATGGGCATTTGCGCGTCGATCACCATAACGATTTCTTCAAGCGGCAAGCGCCTGGCTTCGTCCTCCGGAAGCAATGAAACTTCCTCCGTCCTCACCGACTGGCTGCGACCTTCAAACGGGTTCTTGCCGATCGCACGTGACCGAGTGACCACCTTCTTAGTCGTCTTGCCGACCGCCTTGCTCAATTCCTCAACTGTCTTCTCGTCTGAAGGCGTGAGGTAGAGTTTCACCCCGGCGTTCCCTTGCAAGGCGCGTCTGGTGTTCTCCCCATAAATTTCGTCAAGCGCCGGGATCGTCTGGGTGACGATTGCGAGGTGCCCGCGATATGCACGTAGGGTCTCGATGCTCTTTGTGACGATGGGCATTTTCCCAAGGCGATTGAACTCATCGAGCATAATCATCACCGGCCATGGCTCGTCCCGCCCTGGCTCTTTGTCCTGCATCGACGCCAGAAGATCAGAAAAGAACAGTCGGATCAGCGGTGCCATTGGTTCAACCATGAGCGGCTGCACGATCAGATAGACACTGAATGGCTCCTTACGGATTTTCCGAAAATCGAAGTCTGACACCTGCGTCGCCGCGTCGATGGCCGGGTTTTGCCACTGGTCCAAACCCGATGTCATCAAGAGGGACACATAGGATGTCAGCGTTTCGTTGTTGGTCGATGCCAGCCGCGTGAAAATCAGCTTTGCGGCCTCGTTCTGAACTTCCACACCACGCGCCATGTATTCCTTCTGCTTGTTCCCGCCCGATGCCGCGATGCGGTAGATTTCGCCAAGCGTCGGCTTGCCGCGCTGGAAAGCCAGCAGACCAGCGGCAACGAACAGGTCGATACCACCTTTCAAGAGCCCCTGAACACGCTCATTCTCATTCTGCAAAAAGAGCGAGGCGAGTAGCTGCAACTCCATCTGTTGCTGTGCCGCGTCCTTCAGCTCGCAGATGCGCAACAGAGGATTGTAGCGATGTGTCCTACGGTCCTCGAAGTCGGTAGGCGCGAAGCGGAAAATCTTGTCGCCCTTCCTGCGCCGATGCCGCGCCGTTGCCTTGAAGTTCTCGCCCTTCACGTCCAGCACAACGGCAGAACCTTCCCATGCGAGAAGGTTCGGGATCACGAAACCCGTGGTCTTACCTCGGCCCGTGGGCGCAACGATCAGAGCGTGCGGGAACTTCTTGGCCACAAGGTATTTGCCCTTGCGCTTCGGCTTCGACATCTTGCCGAGGATAAAGCCTGTGCCCGGCTTGCCGTAGAAACCGTTCTTCGACAGCTCGCCGCTTTTCTGCCAATGCGTAAGGCCGAACTTCGTCAGGGCCGATCCCGACACAGCAATGCTCATCAAAAGGCCAGCGATGCCAAACCCGGCCATGATCAGGTTCACAAGGCGGAAGTCGTCAGGCCGATAGTCCTTCAAATAGAAATAATTCTCGGCCAGATAGAAAAAGTCGATATCTGCCTGAAAACCCAAATCCTTGAAGGTCAGAACGGCCGATGACACGACGTAGCCAATGGCGATAGCCACCAACGTGAGAAGAAACACTCCAAATGCGATGCGACCCTTACCCATGGACTGGCCCTCCTTCGCGCTCAGAGTCGACCAACCGGTCCTTCTGCAATTCGTATTGCTCTTCCGCAATCTCCTGTACGACCTCTCGATAGGCTTCCGAATTCGCCGTTGCAGCGTCTGATTGAAGATAGGCTTTCGCCGCGTAGAGCCTATCTAGCCTGTCGTCAGACACATTCTCCAAGGCGTCGCTGTCACCGTCACGCAAGCGCTCGATCTGCTCGTCATCAAGCTCTTGCTCGATCTGCTCACGGTAGCTGAGACGCTGTTCGTCCGTTGCCAACGACGGCGACACATCGTCAGACCTCTCATGTTCAACCACGCGCCAGATTTCATCGTTTTCGATGCGCGTATCCGCGAACTCACGGATCGCCTCTCTATCCCTTGCCTCACTCGCGACTTCATACGTCCGGCCAAGGCCACGGGCCAAATGGTCCGGCATGTCGGGGTAGCGGGCACGGAAGTCATCAGCGACGGCTGTTGAAACGTCTCCACGGTTGTCACGATCAGCCATAACCCTGTCCACTTCGCGGCTGATCTGATCGACACGCTCGCGGTCCTCGATCTTCGCGCCAAACGGAACGTCGGAATATGGAAGAACTCGTTCCGCTGCCAGCTCCGGTCTTTGACTGAGGTATTCCTCACGCTCTTGCAGAATGCGGGCGCGTGAGGTTTGCTCGATGGTTCCGCTCGCAGCCATAGCTTCGGCCCGCTCATACCGTTGATCGAAACTCTGCGTGTCGGCGTTCTCGGACATGATTTCGTCACGCACCCGCGAACTCATCCGATCCAAGCTGGTTTGATCAATCTCCATCGCTCGCAAGTCACGCTCCGCCGTGACGCCACCCTGAACACGGGTCATGTCTGCATCGAACCGCTCCAACCGGTCGGTCTCAAACCGATCAGCCATTGCACGTTCACCCTCTGGGTCATTCGTTTGCCAGTCTTGGAATTCACGGGTGTCCTCACGAACCAACCCGTCACGCATCTGGATGCCATAGCGATCCGCTGTGTCACGCAACAACACATCCGCGCGCTGCGTCTCATCGGCAGTAAGCTGGCCGCTCTGTCGGGCGGCGGATAATGCGGAAAACTCGGTCGCAAGGGCCACGCGACGTTGAACACTTCCCCATTGGGCTTCAAGCCGGTCGCGCTCGATCACAAGTTGCTCAAACCGATCATCGCCATAAGTCCGATCATCGTCGTTTGCGCCTTCCCGAACATTCGTCACAATCCCAGACACCAGCTCGCGACGCTCTGCGGCTGATATCCCATCGGCCTCCGCCTGCACGATCCCATTGCCCAGATTGTCAGCTTCAAACGCCTGCTCACGGGTTGTCGAGGTTTCAGCAGCCTCAATCTCTGCCTCCCGCAACTCTTGCTCGTTGTTCAAACGGAAGCTGGTCTCGTAGGTGTCACCCAGGCCTCGGGCGACGTGATCCGGCATGTCGGGGTAGCGGTCCTTGAAATCAGACGCGACGGCTTCGGAGATCGACTGATTGGCAGGCGCACGATCAAGAATGACCTCGATCTCCCGATCAAGCCTATCTGCAAGCTGCTGATCGGTGATCTGCCCCCTGCCCTCTTCGTCGGTGCGATACACAGCATCCGGGCCAGACAGGATTTCCGGCCGCGCTTCGAGATAGACTCGCTGCTCTGCCTCGATCCGGTCGAACGCGCGGTTTTCAATCTCGACGGCACGAACCTCAAGCTTTGCCTCGTTGACCCCCTGCCCTCGCAACTCCTGCCGGATCGCACGCGTCGTCTCGTCAAACTGCTCTTGATCGAAGTGGAAACGAATTTCCCGCGCTTCCTCAATCACGCCGTCATCACGCAGCACCTCTGCACGCTCTAGCGTCACGCCCAATTCAACATGCACTTGGTTCAACCGCTCGCGTGCCGCTTCGAGGTCATCTTTACGCTCAAGGTTCAACCCCTGAGCCTGTGCAACCTTGGCAAGATCATCTGCTACCCACTGCTGCTCAAGTGCAGCGTTTGGTGCGCCTGTTTCGATCCGGTTCACGACGGTTTCAGCTTTGATCCCCGTGCCGCGCAGCGCATTGTCGATCTGTGCCCGCGTAGTTCCATCATTTAATCGGCCTGTAAGCTCGCTGTTAATATTCAACTCCGAATAAATGCCGCCATCGGACGGCCTCTGTTCAAGTGTTGCAGACCGAAGGCCAAGAGGCTGCATTCGTCGCACACCCCCCTGAAGCTGGTTCAAGTCGCGCTGCTTTTGTGCCCGCTGATTTTCTGGCAAGCCAGCGATCCGCGCCTGAACTTCTTCAACCGTATCAGCATAGCGGCTTTTCAGTTCATCAAAGTCTTCAACAACTCCCATGTACACATCTCCATCTTGTTCGACTTGTGATCCCTTACCCAAAAGCTCGGCGGCTCTTTGGAGGGCTTGAGCAATTTCTTCTCGACTGTCTTGAGACGCCTCGGCGGCAAGCGAGTGATAGACCATCCTGGTGCTTGCAATCTCAGCGAGGGTACGGGCCAAATCCTTGCCGACACGCTCGCGCGGAGCCAACTCACGGATGATACCTTTTGCGGCATCCTCTTTGACCGCGTAGACTTCTCTCGTTCGGGGTGCGTAATGCACCACGCCACGATCTATTCGACGTGTTGCCTCTAGCTTGACGCCATACTTTTCGGCCTCTTCCACCATTGCGAGGCGAAAATCGTCGTAGTTAAAGCGGTGATCCCGGCCCAAGTAGAAAAACTCTCCCTCTTGGGAACGTCTATTAAGGACGATGTGAGCGTGAGGGTGATCCCGGTCCTTATGGACTGCGATTACGTAGTCAAAGTGACCCTCATCGGTTTCAAAGAACCGCTCGCAAACATCCGAAGCGATATCGCGGACGTCTTCAGACCTAGTGCCTTTTGGAAAAGACATGAGCATGTGCGTTGTGTTGCCCATTTTGGGGCGGAAACCGCTATCCCACCGTTCTGCAAACCGATCCGTGAGTTTCTTGATGTCCTTCTCATCGAACTTGGTCTTCCCATCAAACGTGCCCCGACTGTCCACGAAGTGAGAAAGCTTATTGTCACGCGTAATGTAGGAAAGCTGATTACTGAGTTGGCCCTTTGTGTGGGTGCCGCCATTCTTGATCGCCTTGAACACCGCAGCTCGATGGCCCCGTGCAGCACGATAGAGCTGGCCCGCTTTCTTGCTGTTCAATCCCTGCATGGAACCGCGAACACGGTCCCAGCCCTCGCGGAAAACCTCACCGGTAACGGCCTCGACTGCGCTATTCCGTTCCAAGGGCAAACTCCCTCAAGACTTCATCAACAATCACCGCCATTACAGAGTTTCGACGTCTGACCAATAGGTCGATCTCATCACCCATCTCCAGAATCGTGCCCGCTAGCGCGCGGATTTCCTCATACTGCCGGTTCGACCAAGGCGGAGGCATCCCTCTTTTCTTCGCCTCATTCATTCGGCGGGCAATCTGCGTGATGTTGTTGCCAACGCGATTAAGCGCTGCACGGAAACTCGAAAGCTCGCTGGAGAGATGTTTATCTGGCACGAAGATGCCGTTTGTCGCTTGCATCAAGGCCCGCAAACCGTCTGCACGGCTATCGAAACCATGCTTTGCAAGCTCGGCGTCGAACGCTTTCATTTCATCTGGGGTCACAGTGACGCTTGCCGCAGAGGTTCGAATGCCCGTGTCACGGCGTCGGTCTTTTTCTCGTTTGATGGTGTAGTCGATTGTTCGCCTAGTCACACCAAACCGCTGTGCAAGCTGCTGCTTTCCTACGCCTTTTGCCGCTTCACGGACAATCACGAGGCGTTCAGACTGAGTGAGGATGCGACCTTTGGGCATTAGAACAAAGAACCCCTATTTCCTGCCATCATCATAACTGATGTAGTTACAATAATGCTGTTGTTGTGACAATGCCTTATTATTGTAAAGAAGTCAGTTATTCCGTTTCTCGCCGAGTTTCCCCGAAACGAGGCTGTCGAGCGGAACGCGAGACCGGCCCAAAACCGAAGGTGGCGGCCCAAAGCACACAAACCGGCCCTCAAGGGGCCTCGCTTGCTTTCCGCACCCTTACCCCTCAAAATGGCCGCATGGCGTCTTCTCGCCCCTCTCCGCCGCGCTGTGGACACTTCTCGGCCTCCCCGACCCCAGCATTATCGCGGGTCAGGCTCATAACGTGCTATTCGACGGTGCAACACTGCACACTGCACCCTGAACACCGCGCACTGTACCTGATACCTCCGTCCACGCACACTAAGCCGCGTACAACGGTCATAATGCCTGAAACACTTAGCAGCGGTCCTATTACACTGAACCGCCTACCTTAAACACTATTCCGCTTGCACTGCTCCTTCCGCACTGTACCTCTGACACTGTACCGCGTTCACTGGCCAGCGCACCACGTACCACCGACACTGCGCCTTAGTCACTGAACACTTGACACTGCGCCGCGTTCCACCGACAACTAACACTACACAACCAACACTGAGGTAAAGCAGATGGCAAATGACAACATGAAAGTCGTCACCGTCATGTCCCGAAAGGGCGGCGCGGGAAAAACAACGCTGGTGCGTGCGCTTGCCAGCGCCGCAATGCGTGACGGAAAGCGCTGCATCATCTTTGACACCGACCCTCAACAAGGGATGCTGAATTGGGCCAACGCAGTCGGCATTAATGACCCGCTGTTGAAGGTCGAACATCTGGAATTCTCCGACGAACTCGGAACGAAAACAGATGAAGCCTATGACGCTGGCGACATAGATTACATATTTGTCGATAGCATGGGCGCGGCGGGGGCTTGGGCAGACGATCTTGCAGCCGCAAGCGACGTCATCATCCTTCCCATGAAACTAAGCATGGACGACTGGAAAAGCACAAATGATACCTATGACTGGTACAAGGGCCTAGCCGAACGGGCCGAAGACCCCGAAGCCCTACCGGGTCTCCATGTTGTCTTGTCTGACGTGCCAGCAAAACAAAGCAAAACGGAACTCGAATTTGAAGACGACGCCTTCGAGGCTTTCCCGGTCGTTTCTCATTTTTTCATGTCACGCAAACAGCACCGCGAAGCCTCGAAAGAGGGCCTGCTACACACGATTGCCCAAGCCAAACGCAACGGCGTCAACCCGCTTGGCCGCGTCCATGCTAAACACTTCGATGAAGCTCTCGATGAAGCTGCCGCGATCCTCAAAGAAGTGACAGAGGCCGCGTGATGCCAAGGAAACAGCGCACAGCCATCAAAGGCTCGGACCCGAAGTATCACTCAAACTTACCTCGCAAATCGGATCAAGCGACACCCGAAGGGGCGGCGGCTGCTACCCCACAGGAACAACCGGCACCAACGCCCATTGAGAGCGCCAAACCAAAGCAGAAACCAGCCGCCGAAAAGCCAATCACCCCCAAGGTGGCACCAGCCCCTAAAGCACGGCCCAAACCGACGCCAAAACCACCCGCAACCAACGGCGAGACGCGCGAAGTGCATCTAACAGCCGCCATTACACGAAAGCACGGCGCAGCAATTGACGCCCTCGCCGCCAAAGGCATCGACCGCAAAGTACCTGTCCGCCTTGCTGGTCGCAAAGCGGTGCAGCTCTTTGAACCTAAGCGCGAATTCATCGAAAAAGCGGAAGCGGATCGCTTGCCGATCCGCGACGGCTATCAGACGACCAAGCGCATCAACGTCGATCTGATCGACCATCTGCGCACCGAAAACGATCCTTACGGCCTATCGTCCGATACCGCCATGCTGCGCGGGCAGTTCGAACCGTTGTTCTGGAAATGCCTAGACGACGTTCTTCAAGAGTTGTCGCAGAAATAGCAGAGAAATACCGCGTGAAACGCGGCATTGCATAGAACAAGAGACAACACGCCCTCCGCTTCGCTCTAGGCGCGTCGGCACATATCTTTTCCTCGATCCGCCTGCCATCCGGCCCCGGTTCTCAACAGGGGTTGTGATGTCGCGCAAGCGCGCCAGCCTTCGGGCAGAAAATCGGCTCCCCCACGCGATGCGCGGTCCCCCCAATTTTCAGCCCTACGGCCCCCTGTCTTCGAACCGTTTCCGGACGCAGGACGGGCTGCGCCCTCTCTGCTCTGTCCAGTCGAATGGCATGGGCCATTCGGCTGGTCAGTTCAGCCGAGGCTTCGCCACTGGCGGAAGGGGGCGCAAATCCCAACCGCATCGCAAAAGGATTTGAACATGGCGCGCAAATAGAAGATTGAAGGAAAAGCCGTCGCACGCATTCTCGATGCCCAAACACGGGATATCGTAGGATATCTCTATGAATGGAACACCGGGGCGCGAACACCAAAATGGAATGACGATATCGTGCGAGAGGACGTGGTGTACGATTATGCCTGATCTGTTCTCAATGAAGAGCGAGGATGACAGCGTTGACCTCGGCGTCGTCTACTCACCCTCTCCGGAAACGCTGCGCGTTTTCGGAGCGGCATACATGCTGGACAAGGAAACCTCCGGCACATTGAAGATCCTCGACCCGCAGGGCGCGGCCTATGCAACCTTCGATGTCTGGCAAAGCAAGTGGATTCTCGCTGCTGAAATGGAAGCGTGATCTTCCACCTTCGCCCGAAAAATGATAGGCTGGCTCCTAAAGGAAGTCAGCCTATGCGTCAAAAAAATCGCCTGTTTTCATTGCTGTTCACAGCCCTTACCGCGTCTCCCGCTCTGGCTTGGGACCACGATTTTACGCGCGGTCTCGACCTGTATTCGACCACCGATAACGGGGCAACAATCCGTCTCGTCTGTGATCCCAACCGCGTCTATGGTGGGACCGAAAGCATGGTCTTGATCGTGTTTGGCGGCAACTCAGACCTGAACACCACCGCGACCCTGACTTTCGCGGACGGTCAAACTGTCACTGCTACCATGGTTCACGGCAGGCTCTCAAAACGCGACCTTGCGGAAAACATCTGGCAACCGCTCTTGGACGGCCTGCGCAACACTGAAACCGTAGAGCTGACCGTGGGCACGGCCACGGTGACGATGAACCTGGGCGATGCGCCCGCCTTCACCTGCATCTGAAAAGCAAAGCCCCCACTTCCATGATGGAAAGCAGGGGCTCCGGCCGACACCGGCCAACAGGGAGTTTCTTCACTCTAACAGCATGACGGCGTTTTTCATGATGAATTCACGCCGCCATGATGGGGCAGGGGCCTAAGCGGCCTCTGCAATCTCTCCGGCCTGTTCCATCAGATAGTCAGCGGATCGCTGCGCCGCTGCCGCCGCTTTGACAATCGCGCGCTTATCGTCGCGCATCACCTTCAACCACGACTGAACATATGCCGCGCTATCCTCGATGTGACCGGGCTGAAAACCAAGTTGCGCCCCCATCATCGCCGATGAAATCTCGGCAACAAGTTCTTCCATCGCATAAACGGCGTTGCCAAACTTCGACCCCGCCTTTTCCTTCGTCCGGTCGCACCGGCGCTTGTGGCCTGTCGCGTGGGATAGCTCATGAAACAAGGTCGAATAGAACAACTCTGCCGCCTTGAATTTCGACACTTCCGGCATGTGGACATGATCTTTCGACGGGATGTAGCACGCGCGGTCCCCGCCTTCTTCGTATCCCACGCCCATATTCTCGATCATCTTTGCCGCGATGTGCGAAAGTTGCTCGATGGGCCGCGTTGCCAACGGCGCGGCTTCGTCTGGTGTCGGAAACTGATCTTCTAGCCCGTCGATCTGCTGCACATTGAACACACGATAGGCTTTCAGATAGCCGCGCATCTTGGCCTCTGTTGCCCCCTCTGGTGCTTCTTCCTTCGCCTCGAATGTCCCGTATTTCACGACAAGCGACGACTTCTCACCCTTACGGACCATCCCGCTCAAATCCTTCGCCTGTTTGAAGGTCATCCACACCGGATTCCGATAGCCCTGCGACCACGATTTCAAGCTCAACAGCACATGATTGATCCCGCGATAGCTGCCACCTGTCACCCGCAAGGGCAGGGCGGCGGCATTCGTCTGCCACGGACATTCCCACGGCTTCACACCCTGTTCCAGCGCCTCAATAATCTGGTTTGTGACCTCTTCATAAACATCAAATTTCGACATGACGGTTCTCCTTTGTGGTGTCGCTTGGGGTCGTTGCCCCTGATTGGCTGGTTTGAAGCCAACCGCTGACAGCGGCTGTGCTTGCAAACCTGCTCACGGCGAGTGCGGAGGGGGGCGAGACAGGCACGAAAACGGGTAGGGGGATCACCCGGCAACGCAGCGCGGCCAGAGGCCGTGACCGTTGTTGGGGAGGCCCGTTTTCGTGCTTGTCCGAGGGGGGAGGCTGCGCCTCCACCCTGAACGTCCCGCAGTGGCGTTCGGCTTGCCCGAACCCCAAGGGACCAGAATCGCCGTGATCGCAGATCAAATTAGCCTCTGGATCGCCGATGTTTGTTCGCTATATGTTCTTATCTCATGGGCGCGAAGAATCCGACGAAGACAGACCTTCTTGAACACAACTTTCCGATCCGCCTTCGCGTGTCGGCTCCCCACGCGCACGGTGATCCCATAGAACCGGCGATGCGTCGCGTTCTCGGGCGGCAAGCCTACGGCTATATCCCTGGGACACTTTACCTCACGGCTCTATCGCACGCCTCTGGCTTCATCTGCGCCTGTCCGAGCGCAAGCTTACAGGGACAATGGCCACTACGTGTCACACTCGCATTCGAGAACACGCAAGAAATGCTCGTGCGCGATGCCCTCAAGCCGATTGTCGGGGATGCGGGCTACAGGATGGAACGAGCAGGGCAGTATCGCGCTGATCGACCAGGTTGGTATCTGGAAATGCGATGCGTCTGGGACGCGGTTCAATTCATGCGAATGCCCCATCCCGCTATCATTGTTGCCGCGAACTGGCGCGGTCGAAACGGATAAGACATTATTGCGAATTGCAGACGTGAGAAGGGGGCTGTCTGCCCCCGCGCCCTACGGGCGCTCCCCCGAGGATATTTTTGGCA
>ERZ1740067.85-NODE-85-length-72626-cov-7.362059_pt1 | contig 72626 bp, 58 predicted proteins | sample MGYA00581736_ERZ1740067 | MGnify/ENA primary metagenome ERZ1740067 (study PRJEB43018, sample SAMN04849236) | marine metagenome | isolation source: floating plastic debris | place: Pacific Ocean | collected 2008-08-27 | study: EMG produced TPA metagenomics assembly... | reverse complement strand
TGCGGATAGGTTTCAAACTTTTTCCCCACCTTGCGATACCGAAGAGACGGAATGTAGTGGTCTCTTAAAATTACCTGCTTAAATGCCTGCGTGTAGTGAAACCAAAACAACAAATCCGCACCCAGCTGCACATCAGCCAGCTGATATTGCGCAATAAAATGCAGCTCTTTCAGCTGTGGCAGCAGCGCCCTTATCCCAGGCAGGCTTTGCCCGCCCTTAAAGTAACGACCTACTCGATAACAGGCTATCGGCCACGTTTGCCATTCAAACGACTCTGGTAAATCTATCTCCAGGTAACGCGACATCTCAACCGATGGCAGCCGAATATCGTCTGCTGTCGGCAGCTCAAAAAACTTATCGCTAATATCTTCTGCAAAGTCGCGCGTCGAACTGCGAGGGAACCCTAGCTCCTCTTCTAAAAACAGCGATAAGGCTTTCTTCTGCAGCGTCTTTTCAGCAGTTTCTACCCACAGGTAAAAGGCTCCAGTTTGCACAAAGTTCGTGTGAGCATCTGGGATCCAAGTACCATGTAGGATTTTCATTTGAAGGGTTTCATTAAAACAAGCCAAGCCGCGATCAGCACAGCAGCACAGAGATAAAGTGAATTCTAAAGCAAAGTGTCAGATAAAGACAATTTCTTTGGCGAAAAACTCACGTCAACATGACGTCATCCCAATACAGTTTCGCTTCAGTTTTCTTACAGCGTTTCACAAGCATCCCAAACAGTAATCATACGCATACATAAAAATTTATGCCTTAAATATTACAAATACGTCTACGTATTTATCCTGGCAATTTGGAATAACCGTGAAGTTTTTGGTATGACATAAGCGTAAAGTGTAGACGCTATATGAAGTGGCCATTGCTAGGACGCACAAAAGCGCACTTGTAAGGAAAATATCAATTAAAGTCGATACCAACTGCCAGGCTCAGAACATGGAGTGATGGTTAACAGAAGACGAAAGGAATAGTCATATGAAAAATAAAGACGCCTGTGTAAATAGCCACGAACCAGCAGTTGATACAAGCGCAGTCTCAACGAACACGATTACTGAGCTAGACTGCTCCTTCACAAGGGTGAGTAAAAATGGAAAAACTGCGCTGCTAGCCTGTATGAATATCCAGGCACAGACCAGCGCAGGCGAAGCGCTCTCCGCCTTGCTGCACCATGCCGAAGAACTCAACTTACGGCTTCCCTTCCTGAGAGTCAGCGTCAGAGTCAATGCCGACACACAGGAAAGCAACCTCGAAACCACCAGCCAGTCAGCCAGCGATACCCCAGAGAAATATCTTTTCGTTCTACACGGGCTGTCCTATCGCAGTATTACCGCCCGTGATATGTCAAACTTCCTCAACCGCCTCACCCAGGACTTCAAAGTATTTTTGGCCTATGCCAAAGCTCACAACATTCGCCTCCAGCCAAGCTTAGAAGATTCTGCGATAAAACCCTTCGCTTAGTGAGCCAATTCGGTAAGCCAGTTCGGTAAGTCAGTACATCGAGACAACACTTTTTCTATAGGACACCGTAAACCGTAAGTTGCTGCAGGTTTTACTGTGTCTTGTAGTGCAAGTTGCAAAGTGGTGTTGCGAAAATCTTGTTTGTGTCGCAACGTCAGGCAAAATAATCGTTATCTCAATAATCATTCATCTCGTTGACTTGGAAGAACGCCTAATGCTCTCTTGGCTCACCCCTCTTTTACTGTCTCACCAGTTCCTGGTGCCCACGGTTTCACCCGTCACTCAGCTATCTCAACGCGTGGCACAAGCTGCTTCACCGGCGCCGGCGCCAGAAGAATACGTCAGAGAGCAGAACGTTAGACCCCTGCCTGGAGCATTAGACAATGTCCCTGTCTTCAATAGCAACAGTCCGGAGCTTGTAGAAATCCCAGGGATTCTGCTCTCAACCTTTCCATCCGAGGGGATGGCAACCCCGGAAGCGCATCTCAATTTTCCCTTCAGTGGCCGATTCGATGTCTTTGCCCACCACGTTTATAAAGCGCTGGACTATGACGAAGAAACGCCTGTTCTGTTGGACAGTATGTATCTGGGTGTGCTAATCCACAATCCAGGGACAGAGCCAGTGACCGTGCGCACGCTAGAAGCGGCTAGCTACTTGAGTCAACCCGATGCCCCCTTCATCCAGCTGCCAGGATTTGTTCCTTTTAGTCCACTCAATCCGGTATATGCCGGCCCCGGTAGCCGCGCGATGGGTGATATTTTGCAGGGGCGACGTCAAGATATTTTTCCAGCGGTGATGACCATTGCCCCTGGGGAAAGTGAGCTACTGATGAATCAGCCGATTCCTATTCGTGAGCTAGAGCCACCGATTAATGGCCGCTCTACACTTGCTCGGCTGGAGAGCAGTGGGCCTGTATTTGTCGCCAGCCTAGCTCAGCCCGTAGAACTGGATGAAACGGGCAACGAAGTGCCGCCTACACTTGAGTCCTGGCAAGCCCTGTTGGAGACAGGTGAGCTATCTGGGCCGCGCGATCGCACGCCAGCCCCACTCCCCCTCGAAGAAGGCGTACAGCTTATTTACGGACGTGTAGCAGGCGTCTCTTCTGGCTCCCAGTGGCAGGCGACCCTCACCGATCCAGAGGATGCTGACGCGACTCAGCTCACCATTCCCGACCCAGGCGACGCCTTTTCCTATGGCATTAGCTTGCTGTATGCAGGCACTATGGGTACAGAACAAAACCAGAGCGCCGAAATGCTGGTGCGCTATCCAGACACAGCCTATCAGAGCCACGGCAACTACGGTGTGCAGTACAGCCTGAGGCTACCGCTCCATAATTCCACCGACACACCTAAAACGGTCACCATCGCCCTAGAAACCCCTATCAAAGAAGACGAACTCAGCGAAGATGGCCTGCGCTTTTTTGATCCCCTGCCGACCCAAACCTTCTTTAGGGGACCGGTGCAGATCCGCTATCAGGATGAGCGGGGCTTTCCTCGCATTCGCAATATCCACTTAGTGATGAAGCGTGGACAGCCCGGCACACCCCTGGCAGAAGTCACCATCGCCCCTCAAAGCCGCATTAACGTTAGCGTTGATTTGCTCTATCCAGCCGACTCTACGCCACCCCAGGTTCTTACGGTAAAGACAGCTGAGTAGTGTTCACTCAGTAGTTTTCACTGGATAGCTTTCTAAGACGTCACCCAGTTTCTGAGACGTCACCAACAGAAGACTTGCTAGGCGCTCAGTGAACGCTTATTTATATTTCATGTATGCCTTGAGGGCAGCAAACATACTAAGAACAACGAAGCGAGAGACGTAAATATCTCATCCTTCAGTTGTTCTTTAGTTCCGCCTTCGCCTCAATTGTGGTCCGCTTCAATTTTGGTATATAAGGGCGCTCCTCACATGCAAGTTTCTGTTTTAAGCCGGGCCAAGCGATTGGGTTTGGCCGTTGCCATCGCAGCCTTCGCCTACCAGCCCGCTATACAAGCTAGTACACAAAACACTTTGGAGACGGTAACGCTGCCATCGCCGACTGCGCCCATGGTTGACACACCGATGATTGAAACGCTCGCATCGGCAATAACAACAACTAAGCAGCTATCTCAAGGAGCACCTTTTGTTGGTAGTTCAGGTCATCCGACAACTGGAAATGCGCAGATTGTAGAAGAGAACGGTCAGCGATATTTAGAATTTGACTCAGCGTTTAGTTCTGACGATGGGCCAGATCTGTTTGTTCTGCTACATAGCGACGCCGTGCCAGACTCTTACAGCTCTGAAGAGTATGTTAACCTCGGTCGCCTTCAGGCCACTGAGGGCAGGCAGCGCTACGCGATTCCCGCTGACGTTGATATTTCGCAGCTACAGTCTGCAGTCATCTGGTGCCAGCAGTTCAATGTTACCTTTGGCTACGCCACACTTTCATAGTAGATAGGTTCATAGTAGATAGGCTCGGCAAATAGACCCGAAATAGCGAGGAAGCAAATGGAGAGAAGCCCCTCAGGGGCACCCAAAAATCAACGGTAGCTGTCAAAGTGGGAACATGTGGTGTATAAGAACGGTGTATAGCAAGTGTGCAGATACATATCGCCAAAGGCGAGGCTACGCCAATGTACGCTTGCGCGCCACTTAGCATTCAAGAATCAACGGGTTCAGAGATCACTCATGTAGTGAGCTAAGTAGTCAACGTTATAAGATCTGTGCCCTTCTAAGCAAAGCAGCGACCATGGTGATTAAAGGAACAACTCGTTTGCTCGGCGTCATTGGCCATCCGGTAGAGCTTTCGTTTTCACCGCTCATGCACAATGCGGCGATCGCACATTTGCAACAACTTAGCGGCACCGACCGGCCAGACTACACTTATTTACCATTTCCTATTCGGCCAGAGCGACTAAAGGATGCGATCGCAGGCTTTGCCGCCATCGATCTGCACGGTTTCAATATCACCATTCCTCACAAGCAAGCCATCATGCCACTGCTGGATGATATTAGCGATGTAGCCAAAGCCATCGGCGCGGTCAACACCGTATGGCGAGACAACAACGGTTGGCACGGAACCAACACAGATGCGGTGGGCTTCTTAGCCCCGCTCAAAGCCTTGCCTGGCGACTCGGCAGGAGAACACAAAAACTGGACCGACACGAGAGCCGTCATCCTTGGCAATGGCGGCGCAGCCAGAGCGGTGGTCGCGGCCTGTCAGCAGCTGGGCTGTAGACGTATTAGCGTCGTTGGCCGCTCCCCCGATAAGCTTGCCTACTTTGCCGAAAGCTGGGCCCATGTCCCCCATATTGCCTCGCGGCTCAAAGTAATGACCTGGGACGAGCTGACCCATCAGCTCCCTAAGACCGATCTGCTCGTCAACGCTACGCCCCTGGGCATGCATCCGGAAATCGACGTTTCGCCTCTCAGTGAGGCAGAGATGGCGATGCTCAAGCTAGGTGCGATCGCTTACGACCTCATCTACACCCCACGCCCCACCAAATTCCTCCAGCAGGCAACCGCCGCTGGCATCCTCGCGATTGACGGACTAGAGATGCTCGTCCAGCAAGGCGCTGCGGCTTTAGAAATTTGGCTCGCACAGCCCGCTCCAGTCGATGTCATGCGCCAAGCACTGTTGGCACATCTCGGCCAACCTTAGCAGCCGACAACCACAACCTCATCGGAGCCCTATTTCCCAATCAAAACGATGCATCAGAGCTAAGCGTCAAAATCACGTATCAAAATCACGCATCAAAACCACGGTAAGCTTGAATGTATGACATTGGCACATACGTAACCGCCTTACCATGCTCCTATCGCTTCGCACCAGACTCTCTCATCCCTCACTTTTTTGGAACCCACTATTGAGTGTGCTTCTGGTTGCCTGCCTCTGCTTTTTCGGCTGGGTACCAGCCGCCCACGCCCTCACCCAAATCAATCTTAAAGATCTCATCGCGGAAGAATGTCCCGCTGACGCAGACTACGCTGAGAACCTAACGACCAGCGGCTCCTCCATGGCAGCCACTTGTTACCTCATCAAAGGCACCGCCGTTAACAACTCAGCCAAAGACATTGTAGATGCTGATATTTTTGGTCGGATTTACGATGCAGAAGACAACCCAGTGATGAAAAATAGATATCGACTGGGTGGCATTGAGTACGTGCCCATGGGAGAGAGTCCGTTCTCCTTCAGAATTTCAGTCCCCTCTGTGCAGCCAGCACCGCTTAGACTCGAAAAGTTCAAAGCCTCTGGTTTTGCTAGCAAGGTTCGTCGCTTTCAGGCATGGGATCGGTCCATCGACGAATAGAAAATTTGTCGTCTAGACAAAAACAAACAAACAGACAGACAAAATAAACAAAAGCCCCGCCGAGTATAAGATTCAGCGGGGCTTTTGCTTGAGATAAAAATGGAATCGGCCTAAAAAATCAGCTCAGTAAAAAAGCGGCCTAGTACAGGGCGGAATAGTAAGCGGCTTGCGCAATCAATGCACCTGAGCGGGCGATCGCACTCGTAATCAGGTTTAGAGCAATAAACGCCAAAATAGCCGATAAATCTAAGCCACCAATCGGAGGAATAATCGAGCGGAAAAGATTTAAGTAAGGATCTGTCAGCTGAGACAGCGTCGACAAAATGGGATTCGACCAATCAACATTGGGAAACCAAGTGAGCAAGACGCGAATAATCAGCAGAATTGAATAGATCTGAAGAAAGGCGTAAATACCTTGAAAGAGCGTGGCAATGATTCCTGCGGCCATAGCTTTACAAAACTCAAAAATTGAGGACAGAGAAAGGACAATGAAATGATGCCAATAGGCGGATAGTCACTGTATTTTAACCGATGGACTCCCGCTTGTGAGGATCGGCTATCTGCACCGCCTGTTTCGCCGGTTGAACCCAATAAAACACCCAGCAGGTGCCGTTCAAAGCAGGCTCCCTTTATCCTTCCCGCTCAGATAGTTTCGAGCCGTAATCAGCAACAGGATGGCCATTATTCACGTTGCCCATCTGCACGCGCACGTCTTCAATAGCCATATTCAGCTGAGAGATCTTATCTTCCAAACCGCGCCGGGCAATTTCCATCCGCTCTTCGGTGGTGGCATTCTCCAGCTGACGACGCTCTTCGTCGGAAAGAGAAAACTCATCTTCGGGCTCCGAGCGCAGGCGATTACTGGCAAGTACGCCCACAATGCCGCCAATCAGGCCACCGACAAAGGCACCTGCAATAAATCCACCAGCAAAACTATTCTGACTCATGACATCTCCGTACAGTCTTTTCGATACATTTCATACTGCCCCTTCAAGCTCTACTCTCAAGTCCCAAAGGTGCGATCGCCTGCATCCCCAAGTCCTGGCACAATAAATCCATTTTCATCCAGCCCTTCGTCAATGATGGCCGCATACACCGCCAAGGTCGGATAAGCCTCCGCCAGCTTTTGTAGCGCTGGGGGCGCTGTCACGACAGAAATGATTCTCACAAGCGCTGGGTCTACGCCGCGCTGAGTCAGCTCTGCCAACGTAGCCATCATCGTGCCGCCCGTGGCCATCATCGGCTCACTAATAATGACCCGGGCATCGGGTGCAAAGGTTTCGGGCAGCTTGTTCAAATACCAGGTGGGCTCCAGGGTTTCCTCATTGCGAGCAAGGCCGACATGGTAAGTCGTGCTGTTGGGCACAGCGCTTTGGATCCCTTCAACCAGGGCGAGGCCAGCGCGGAGGATAGGGATAATTGCGATCGCAGCTTCTGGATCGACAAACGTCGCTGGGCAACTTGTCAGCGGCGTCTCAATCGTCATCTCCACCGTAGGTAGCCAATCGCGCACTGCTTCGTAGGTCAGCCACCGTCCTAGCTCTGTCATTGCACTGCGAAAGACAGGTGACGGCGTTGTATTGCTGCGCAGCACCCCTAGCCAATGCTTGATTAGCGGATGCGGCGGAACATAAATACGCAGTTGCGGAGCCATGGAAAAGGAGAGTTGTAAACTCAAACCATCATACTGTGGGAGACACAATGAAGGTGGAATGCTAAAGGATGAGTGACAAAACGCAAAAGCATGTGTTTTTTAATTGGCAGATCCCTGAACTAAGCAGATCCCTGAACTAACAGGTTTCGCCTTAGCTCAGCCAGATTAGTCCCCCCAGGGTCAGAGCAGTCCCAACCAGCGCAATCCAGACGAACTGATTATCAGCTGTGTTCACTTGGCTCAAATCAATTGGCTCGGGCTCAGGCGCGACTTTGCGACGGCGCCTTTTCTTGGGCTGCTGCGCGTAACGCACCTTCTTATCATCATCAAATTCGCCGAGTTCTGGAATTTTGGTTACCCATTCTGGGCGCATCTCTAGCTCGGGTGCTTCCAAGATATAGAGCATTCGCTTGCTCTGCTGCTTAGTATCTAGATCAGGATGCACGATCAGCTTGCGGCAGAGGGCAAGCCCGTCTTCTTCATTGCCAGAGGCGATGTAAGCATTGACCAGCCACATCTGGATTTCGCCGCCTTTTGCACCGACCGGGTTAGACAGTGATAGCGCGATCTGGAATTCTGCGATCGCCCGCTTGTATCGCCCTCGTTCAAATAGAGCAATGCCGCGTGAGATCGCCTCATCCGCCTGTTTCCGTTTCTCCGCGTTGTTCAATCGACTCAGCGCCTGCTTAATGGGGTCAACCTCTTCGCTCGCTGATGCCTTCGCTTGCTGTTTTAGCGCTGGCTGAGAATCGTCCTGCTGAGAAGGCACCTGATACGCCTTTGGAAACTCACTGCGAGACTGGTCAGACTCCGACGTCATTGCACCTACCAAAAAATAATTTAGAAAATAGCTACCATCCTCCAGTGTATCGCGAGGGCATCCCCACGCGCCCACACCTACGCACCCCATAGCTCACTGGCTCAGTGCCCCCAGAAATCAGCGGTTTTAGCGGTCATTGATGTAGTGAGCTAAGTTGTAGTGAGCTAAGTGGCCAACGCTATATGATGAAAAGACACGCCGAGTTTGAGTAACACAAAGGATTAAAGAATCGATGCTGATGGTAATTTCGCCAGCCAAATCGCTGGATTACGAGGGCCGAGACTACCCAGAGTTCACAGTGCCTGCAGCCCTCGACCAAAGCAAAACACTGGTCAAACAGCTCAGCAGCTACGATGCCCCAAAGCTCTCTAAGCTGATGAAGATTAGCGACAAGCTCGCCACGCTTAACCAGCAGCGCTTCCAAGAGTTTGAATTTCCCTTCACACCCAAGAACGCCAAACAAGCGCTGCTCGTATTCAACGGAGACGTTTACAGAGACATCGCCTCAGAAAACTACGATGAAGACGATCTCTCCTTTGCCCAAAAGCACCTGCGCATTTTATCTGGCCTCTACGGCATTCTTCGTCCGCTAGATTTGATGCAACCCTACCGGCTGGAAATGGGAACCAAATTAGCCACTGAGAAGGGCAAGAATCTGTATGAGTTTTGGGGAGCTCAAATTTCTGAACTGATTAATGCCGAACTTGAAAGCAGTCCTGAGCCTTGCCTTGTCAACCTCGCCTCTAATGAGTACTTTAAGTCTGTCGATGCCAAAGTGCTAAAAGCGAGAGTGTTGAACATCGCCTTTAAAGAAAACAAATCAGGCACGTATAAAGTTGTGGCTATCTACGCGAAACGGGCACGGGGCATGATGGTGGACTTTGTGATTCGTAATCGCATTGAGAACCCTGAACTGATGAAAGGGTTCGACAGAGACGGATATGAATTCAATTCTGAACTTTCAAGTGAAGACGAGTGGGTATTCTGTCGAGATTAGGCAGCCAAAAACCAGATCGCTACTCTGCTGGTTATCTCTACTAGCGCTCTAGCATGTTTTTGATAAAAGTCGGTAGGCAGAAGGCGGCTTGGTGGACGTCGCTGTTGTAATACTGCAAATTGTGGGTGGCGGCGAATTGAGCGGCTTTATCTGGGTCGAGCGATCGCACTGGATGCGTCCCATCTTTGGCACCGTATACAAAGCTCCACATCCCCGTCAGATAGGTTTGAATAAACGCTAAATAGGCGTGAACATTGCCCGCACCAAAGATATCTTGCAAACAGTCATTGAGCGCAACAAACGCCTTTTGGTTAAACCGAGGTGATTCGCTTTGGGCCACCATGATGCCGTGGGGGGTCAGGCACCGGTACACATCGCGATAAAACACATCGCTAAACAGACCCCTAGATGGACCCGCCGGATCTGACGAGTCAACCACAATGTAGTCAAAGCTCTCGGCGTCGGCCTTTTGCAAATACTCAATGCCATTACCAATAATTAAGTCCAGCTTCGGATCATTCAGTGCAGAAGAAAGCGAGGGTAAATATTCACGACAGGCACGCACCACAACTTCGTCAATCTCTACCATAGTGACCTGTTCAACCGACGAGTAGCGCAAAATTTCGCGCACGCTACCGCCATCCCCACCTCCTACAACCAGCACCTTTTTGATGGGCTTACCCTGCGATAAATTGGCTAGCATCGGCACGTGAATAATCATCTCGTGATAGGCCGTTTCATCCTTTTCGCTACACATCACCATTTTGTTGGTAGTGAGCATTTTGCCGTATTTGAACGTGTCATAGATTTCGACCAGCTGATAGGGCGACTTTTCTCGAAACAATCGCTTACCCTTGTGCCGAATCGACAGCGCAATATTTTCATCCTTGTCGGTAAACCATACGCTACGACTTTGCTGCGGCGATATCAGCGTTTGCTGGGCAGCATTACGCACCTCGCCCAGGTCAACCGGCGTTTTCTCAAGCAAATCTAGCTGACCGCGATTGAGTTCTAGGGTTGAACCATGAGCCGCCTCGAAAGCTAACTTCAAAGATTCGTAAGACACTCGAGGATTGACCGAATCACCGCAGGTAAATAAGTCTACCGCCGCATACCGATACTCAGGCCAAGTATGAATTGCCAAATGGCTCTCCTGAATCACCACCACGCCAGAGACTCCAAACGGCGAAAAGTGATGAAATACCGAGCTAATAATGGTGGCCCCTGATGCTTCGGCCGCATCGACCATACACTGCTCAATGTGAGGCACATCGTTCAAAATCTCGGCGGAGCAGCCGTGAAACTCAACCAAAATATGACGACCGAGGGACTTCATTGTGCAACTAGGTGACGAAACGTTCAGATAAATTCTTTAAGACCAAGCCCCAAAATACCGTACAAACCCGATGCAAAATTATTCACCCGTCGTGGGATTTGACAAAACCCGCTATATTCTTGTGTAGACAAGTGCAAAAGGGGAGCCTTCATGAACTCAGGGGCGAATTCCGACGGGCGATCGGACGCGGTATCACCATTAGGCGATCGATATAAAGTCGTGCGTGAGCTAGGACGTGGCGGTTTTGGCCAGACCTATTTGGCTGAGAACTTGAGCCGCCATCACGAGCTGTGTGTGGTGAAAGAATTTGTCCCCCGGCTAGAAGACAAAGCCATGGTGGAAAAAGCCAAGGCGCTTTTTAGCCGTGAAGCCAACGTGCTCTACCAGCTAAATCACAAGCAGATTCCCGAATTTCATGAGCTTTTAGAGGTAGAAACAGCGGACAGTGGACGTCTCTTCCTCGTTCAAGAATACGTAGAAGGTCCTACTTTTCAACAATTGCTACAGCAGCGGCAGAACGCTGGTGGGAGCTTCCGTGAAAGTGAAGTGACCCAGCTGCTCTACGACCTGTTGCCTGTCCTCTCCTACATTCACAGTCTGGGCATTATTCACCGCGATATTTCACCCGAGAATCTTATTTCTCGGCGCGAAGACGGCCTTCCAGCACTCATCGACTTTGGCAGCCTCAAAGAAATGGCCGCCGGTGTGCGCAGTCAGCTTTCCATCGAAGGCGTTGGCCCAGCAGTCACGCGTATTGGCAAAGTAGGCTACGTCCCTCCCGAACAGCTGAGTAGTGGCAGTGCAGACCCCACCAGCGATCTATATGGACTAGCCGCAACGCTCTTAGTCCTTGCCAACGGCAAAGATCCTCAGACGCTACATGACACCTTTCACGGAACTTGGAGCGGATTCGACGTGCTCAGTCCAAAGCTCGGTGCCATATTGGAAAAAATGCTCCAGCCTGAGCCCGCAAATCGCTTTCAATCCGCAGACGAAGTCCTCGCGGCCCTTAGCAGCAACGAAGCAGACCAAGGCTATCCAGCTGTAGGTAACAGCGCAATTTACCCACCTGTCAATCCAATGGAACCGGTGGATACCATGCCCCAAACCGTCTTCGATGAGCACATGCACAGCGAAGCCATCGCCTACGAAGACACCGTTGTTCCCCTTTCTGAGGTGAGCGGTCAACCGGATGAACCAGAGATTTCGTCTACCTACGAAACGACACTGGCTGAATCCAGTGTCCACGAGCCTGACATTGAAGAAGAGCTGGAGCGACGCGATGAACGGCAGGCGCTGATTCCGCTGCTGATTATGCTAGGAACGCTGGGAACGCTGTTGCTGTTCGCCTGGTTTAGATTACGCCGCCCGACGGCGGAGCCTGTGGTGGCGGAGCCGCCTAGACCCAACGTCTCGGAAACAGTCTCTGACACAGGTGGCTTTTCGCTAGAGGAGACCGAGCGAAAGCGAGAGATCCGTGATCGCAGAGAAGTCCTCGGGCTAGGAGAAAATACCTTCACCCGCCTAGTCGATCAGCTATTTTATGCCAAGTATCCAGATCTACTCACCAGCGGCCCCAACGGCGGACGAAAAGCGCTCACCACTGCGCCAGAAGATGAACCCCTTCGCATCCGCTGGGATGAAACTGCGCTGAGCTTACTCTCCAATTTGGAAGGGAACTTCAGCAGCCGTAGCTTACAAAACCTCAGCAACTATAGCGAAAACGACCGGGCCCGCTGGCAGTCGGCTGTGAACTCAGTCAATGTGAGCACGAGATCACTGTACGACCTTGTAGAGACGAAGTTCCTTAGGCTATTCCCAGGCGGCGCAAATCCAGGTTATTTAGAAGAACCCATTGGACAGCTTTACTATGCGATCACTGATGACAGTGCGCGTGCGATCGCTGAAGGCGAAGCCCGAGAAACTGTCACCTTCACCAGCGCCCTACGCCAAGAATTTGACCGCCGCTTGCCTCCCGGAGAGGGTCGCGTATACCTACTCGACCTCACCGCTGGTCAGCTCCTGCGCCTAAACCTAAATGCCCCTACAGAAAGCACGCTTCTTTCTCTCTATCTTCCTGATCCCACAGACGACACCATCGCCCTTTTCACCGATCCCGCCGTTTTCGCCGATTCTGAACAAACCACATGGTCTGGCAGTATTGACCAATCTGGTTTCTATGAGCTTGTCGTTGTCAATACGTCTGATGCCTCCATCGACTATCAGCTCACCACATCGGTAGATAACGTCACCACCTCACCGCCTGTGGCACCAGATGAGGAATTGCCATCGACTCCCGAGGAGGAAAACGCAGACGAAGAAGCTCGTTCTGATGATGATACAGACGGTGAAAGCAGCAACGAAGAAGCCGATAGTTCTAATGGGGAGGAAACGGTCTCAGAGTAGCCAAGGAAAAGAGCGCTACGTAAAAAAGTGTCACGCTGCGCCACAGTATTGCCAGTTATAGCATTGCCAATCGCTCTTTCACCAGTGCTGCCTGCTTCTCAGCCTCTGCTAATGCATCACGTGCACCCTGCACTACCGCTGCTGGGGCCTTGTCCACAAAGCCCTGGTTGCTCAGGCGACCGCTCAGCGACTGAATCTCTCCTTCTGCCTTCGCCAAGTCTTTCTCCAACTTTGCGCGAAGGGCTTCTACATCCACCTTCACCGGGATCATCACCTGTACAGTTCCTGTGACGCCAGAGAACATTTTTCGCTGCTCGTTGTCCATTTCAGCACTCTCTGGAGCACTTTGATCCGTACTTTCCTGAGTCATCTCAGCGGGTTTCCCCTCTGTCGGTGCAGGTGTCATATCTGGAACTTCAGCCGATGAAGGAGCTGTTGTTTTAGCTTCAGCCGCTCGACGCTCTCCTGAAATCTCATTCCAGGTTTCTTTGAGTTCAGCAAAGACGCGATCGCGATCCTCAGCCCGATAGAACTTCCTCACCCCAAAGCGAACGGTGTAGAACAATCCAATCGCCTGGAAGAACCAGCGCAATCCCACGTCATCAATCGCATCGAGCATTGCATCAAGGACTTTGTAAGTCATCAATACACCCAAAATGACTGATAGTGTCAGCGCTGGCTTCTTGTAATCATTAAAGAACCCATCGAAGTAGCCTGTCGGATTATCTAAGAATTTGAAAATTGCCCGATAAACCTTCTTCCAGGTATCGCCATCTACCAAGGAATCACCAAACGTGGACTGAACCGTTCCTGGCGCTGCGGTTTCTACGATGTCAGCAGCCTTGGCTACGCCCAAAGTCTGCGAAACAGGGGCTGAAGCAGATGAAAGAGTTGTTTCTTGAATGGTCAGTGTCTCCACTTTCGCAGAGGCCTTAATGTAGTCTTGTGTTGCGTTAAGAACCGCAAGCTCGTTAGCATTATCTGTTTTTAGGATGGCCTCAATTTTCAGCGAAGGCTTCACCTCAGCCTCTGCTCGCAAATTACGAATAGTGCGAATCACATCAAGCAACAAATCAAACTGTTGCTCTAGCTCGACATTGATTTGAGCTTGATTCGCTTCTGGATAAGACTGAAGGGCCAGACAGTCTTCCTCGCCTACACGCGTAAGCGTATGCCACACCTCTTCTGTAATGTGCGGCATAAACGGGTGCAACAGGCGCAAGATTCCTTCTAGTATGTGGGCCAAGGTTTGCAGCGCAGTTTGCTTGGTGTCTCCTTCGCCATACAGCCGAGGTTTCACTAGCTCAATGTACCAGTCACAAAAGTCTCCTCGGGTGAATTCGTACAGCTCTTTCGAAGCCTCACCCATGCCATATTTATCGAGATACTTGCGGGTACGCTCAATGGTTTGGTTATAGCGAGAGAGAATCCACTGATCGGCCAGCTCTAGCTCACCAGCACTTCCCGGCTCACCCAGTTCGGCAGGCGTCTGCCCACCGAGGTTCATCATCACAAAACGGGATGCGTTCCACAGCTTGTTGGTGAAATTACGAGAGGCTTCTACCGCTTTAGATTCGTCACTGTCTCTGTCATAGTCAAGACTAATGTCTTGCCCAGCGCCAGCGACTTCGCGAATCAGTGTATAGCGCAATGCATCGGTACCGTACTTATCGATCAGCAGGAGAGGATCGATGCCGTTGCCTTTGGACTTCGACATTTTCTGGCCTTTTCCGTCGCGAACGAGGCCGTGAATATACACCGTGTCAAAGGGCATTTCCCCAGTGAAGTAGCCCGACATCATGGTCATACGGGCAACCCAGAAAAAGATGATGTCGAACCCAGTTACCAGTGTTTGAGTGGGGAAGTAAAACTTGTAGTCCGGCGCTTCAGTATTGGGCCAGCCAAGTGTGGACATGGGCCACAAGCCAGAAGAGAACCAAGTATCCAAAACATCTGGATCTTGGCGCAGCTGAATGTCGTCGCCATATTTCTCTTTGGCTTTTTCCCACGCTTCAGATTCGCTTTTGGCAACGACAAAAGGCGTGTCGTCGGTGATTTCGTCATTGCTGCGGCTGACAACGTACCAGGCAGGAATTTGATGCCCCCACCACAGCTGACGAGAAATGCACCAGTCGTTTAGCTTGGCGAGCCAGTCACGGTAAACCTTTGTCCAGCGGTCGGGAACAAACTGCGGACTGCTGTTGTTGTCTAGCGCGCCGAGGGCTTTGTCAGCCAGCGGCTTGATTTGCACAAACCATTGAGTAGAGATGAGCGGTTCTACCGGAACTTTGCCGCGATCGCTATAAGGAACAGCGTGTCTGTAGTCCTCAATTTCGCCCATTCTGCCTTGAGATTTGAGCTTTTCAATCACCCACTCCCGCGCCTGAAAGCGATCAATTCCAACAAACTCTTCACCCGCATTCTCATTGAGCGTACCGTCTTTATTGAGAATATTGATAACCGGCAAGTTATGTCGCTTACCCATCGCAAAGTCGTTCGGGTCGTGCGCAGGCGTCACCTTCACACAGCCCGTACCAAACTCAGAGTCAACAAATTCATCACCGATGATCGGAATCTCTCGATCTGCGATGGGTAACCAAACTTTCTTTCCGATTAAGTGTTTATAGCGATCATCATTTGGATTGACCGCCACTGCCGTATCGCCCAGCATCGTCTCCGGACGAGTGGTAGCCACTTCTAGCTCGCCCTCTTCGCCGACCAGCGGATAGCGGAAGTGCCAAAGGTGACCGTCCACCTCTTTCTTCTCTACTTCCAAATCCGACACCGCAGACTGACTGGCCGGACACCAGTTCACCATGTAGCTACCGCGATAAATCAGTCCTTCGTCATACAGCCGGTTAAATGCCGTTACCACCGCTGCCGAAAGCCCTTCATCCATCGTGAAGCGCTCACGCGACCAATCTACCGACACGCCCAGCTTCCGCAGCTGGCCGACGATGGTTCCACCCGACTGCTCTTTCCACTGCCAAGCCCGCTCCAAAAACTTCTCTCGCCCAACGCCCTCACGCGTTTGCCCCTCTTCAGCAAACTGCTCCACCACCTTCTGCTGCACCGCAATACTGGCATGGTCTGTACCAGGCAACCACAGCGTGTTTTTCCCAGTCATGCGTTGGTAGCGCACCACCGTGTCAATGAGTGCCTCTTCAAAGGCGTGGCCCATGTGCAAGCTACCCGTGACATTCGGTGGCGGAATCATCACGCAAAATGGTTCGCCACCCTTATTTGGGTCTGCCTTAAAGACTTCCTTGTGCTCCCAATAGTCTTGCCACTTACTCTCAGTGATGGTGGGGTCGTATTGGCTGGCTAGGTTAGGCGTCGTTGCAGTCATTTCGAGGGCAATTTCAAAGGGTCGAACACTGGTCATGGTAGCAGTGATCCATAGCTTTGGGCACTTAGCTTACAGACAGTTACCTCGGCTAGAAATATATGTAACAACGGGCTAACTGCCACGCAACGTGCGAATTCATCCGCACGTTGCTATACAGCCTTCGTACGGTGCCAGCACAATATCGTGAAATATTGTGTGGCTAGCTCAACGCAAAAGGACCTCAACCAGCGAATGTCGAGGTCCCTCTAGCAGGAACAGTACTAATGTGACCGTCCCAGGCAATAACTGGTCAAACCAGCAAGAAAGAATTCTTTTGATTTCTCGAAACCATCATCAGAGTTCCATTAAATGGACAGGCAGATGGTGAAGAGGCGACTGAATAACCAAGCATTCATTAATGTGGCGTTTGAATATTGGGTAGCTCAGTGGCGCTCACATTGTCTATAAATGTGCGGCGTAGCATGGGATGGTTGCGATCGCTAAACCCAATATCACTATCTGGATGAAACACTACTAGATGCAAACCCTGGGCTCTGGTTACAAACTTATGCTCCTGATAGGCCGGAATGCGAAATAAAATGCCTGGCTGTAGCGATTGGCAATCGCCCTCTGGCGTACAGCATTGCCCGTTACCGTAAATGATTAGGCCAATGCGATCGCTCGGATGATGATGCATCGTTTGATTCACGTTTGGCGGCATATACAGCGCATGCAGGCAGGGGTCACCGACAGTCATCGGCGCAATTAAAAGGCTCGTCGTCCCACCGTCAATGTAGGCGAATCTGCCCGACGATTCGACTGGGCCACCCACTAAAAATTGACCTTGGTGAGCAGTATCGGTCACAACCATGCCAGCACTGTCCTGCCCGTGGAGCGTGGCTGACTCACCCAGCGAAAAATACATGCCTGCAGCTAGAGGAAAGGGCATTGAAATAGATGAGCGCTGCAGCGTCGCCTGTCCTTGCCACACAAAGCCGTAGTGCGTCCCCGTGGATAACCTTATATTTTCGTTTTGCCAGGTGCGCACCCGCACAGCGCTATAGTCATGCTTAGTGGCATCTAATAAAAAATTAGGCTGTAGGGGATAGTAGTCAATAGCCATGTGTTTAATGCATTCAATGCTGAGTAACGCCAGCGTTGCCAACCGGCGTAAATAGGGTCTGCTCAATCACACGTCGCCGCTGAGGATCTAGCATGACGCCCTCACTGTACAAACAATCTGCTATCAGCCGAGTTGCCCGATAGTACTGCTTGAGTTGCTGCTTTTCTGACTCGGTAAAGGTCCAAGATTGGCCGATGTGGTGACGCCCTTTGGCCACGCTACGGGCGGCGTCAGCCACCTCCTTAATGGCATCGTCTTTTGCGGTAAACGAGTTTACTGGCGGGTCATCCAGGCGATGAACCAGGTCTGTTAGCTTTTGATTTTCCTGCTGAGTTAACCGATGGGAATCGAGCACGATATTGATGGCAATCATCATGGCACTGTTGGCGTCGCTAGCACTGGCAAGCTGGGCACTGTCAGGGTGGGTTTGGGTATATGTGATCGCCTCTGCCAACCCCATGCCCTCAATCATCCGCGTCAAAAAGCTCGCACACACCAGCACATTGGCCTTTTGATCTACTCGAATGGCCACCGCTCTGTTTTCATCAATATCAAAATCAATATCAAACAGAAACGCGCGCACTGCCGCAGGTTGAACCGCTGTAAAGCAAGGCGCTGCGGATTGGGACACCACGTCTGATAGAAACGCCTGTAGCTTAGGCGAGGTTGCCAGCAACGCCTGCGTCGTTTCGAGCAAAGGCGTCAGCAATAAATCGGCATCGCGCAGCAGCTCACCGATTAATAAAAAAACTTCTCGCCACTGGGGATTCTGAGAATACTGCGCCACGGTTTCAGACAGTGTCTTTGATAAATTTGCACTGTTAAAAACCAGCTCGCGGGCAACAAAGTATTCTTGAAACGTCAAATGAGAGAATGAATAGTAATGCTTGGCCCGCTCAACGAGCAGCCCATGTTGTGCCTCAATGGAGTGCAGCACCAAACTGCTATCGACACTTAACACTGCGGGCTCGTCACTCGCCTCTGGCAAATTGCGAATGTAGTCTGCAATGGTTTGCTCGAGATCTGGCTGCCGAAAAAAGTACTCCCTTCGGCGAAACGTTTCCAGCGCAATCTGACCCAGTAAATCTTCCTTCCGCTGAGGTGACAGCCGCTTGTACACCTGATCGCGATGAATTCCCCGCGAGGCGTCCCATTTTTTGAGCAGCGTTTCAATCCCTTCTCGATATAGCTCACTGCGGCTACTGGGCAATGCGCCTGACGCTTCAAACGCAAGGCATAACAGCGTCAACAGCAGTGGCGTTACGGCCAGCGCTGCCAGGTGTGGCTGCTGCGACAAACAGCGCAAAAACGTGTGTGGCTGCATTGGCTTATGGACAAACCACTGCTGGGCAAACGACTGAATCTGAGCCAACTCAAAGTCGGCAATCTCTACTTCTGTAAACTGCTCAAAGGTATACTCCCAAGCGGCTACCCGGCAGGTCATGAGAAAGTGATTTTCATGAAATGCTTCGCTGAGCACCCGAATTTCCCGCAGCACCCAATCATGTTCAGCCTGTGTGACCTCATCTAATCCATCCAACAAAATCAGCGCTCGCCCTGCACCGAGAATCTGCTTTAGCTGTACGACATGGCGATCAATCTCATCTTGATTCAAAGCTGTTATCTGGCTTTTGAGATGACGATGGCTCATAAAGGCGAGTAGACCCAAGCGATCCGGATTTTCAGAAAATTGCTTCAAATTGACAAAGAGCGGTAGCCGTTCAGCTTCAAACTCACCGTTAATGCACTGCATGGCTAGGTGCTTCAAAAAGGTCGTTTTCCCGGCCCCTGGCTTACCTAGCACAATCAGCTTTTGATACTTCGCCACCGCTGTCATGACAGGAACGCGCGGCTGACTCACTGGGCCAAAGCCCAATCGGTCAAAGTCACCAGTCGCAGCATCGGTTTCTACAGCCGCGATCAACTCCTTCAACCGCTTGCGCTGATGGTTGCTAACGCTTTCTAGAATATTGACGTTGGTATAAATGCTGCTTAACCCTACAGGACGAGACATATCCAGGACACGCATCGTGCCACAGCGCTCATAAATACTATCTGTCGCAGTCTTCCTTAGCTGTTGAACCAAGATGTCTATCTTGGTTTCTATTTCGGGGGCTATCTCAGTGACCGCCTGCTTATTCGCCATCGGCGTCTGCAATGGCATTGCAGAAGATCTTTCAGAAATGCGCTCAGCAGTCGATGGAGGCGTGAGACCGGCAATGGTTTGCCAGTCTAGATTTAAGCGATCGCATAGCCGCACAAACAGCCCCTGATCAATCGCCACCCCCTTAAAGAAATTCGTCACTGGCTGGCGGCTACAGCCCACGGCCTCACTCAACCCTTTTTTAGTCAGCCCAGCCATCATCAGCGACTGCTCTGCCCGCTGCTGCCCTTTGGGTGAGGCTTTTAGTGACGGTTTAGCCATGAGGCTCTGGGACAAAAATCAACGCTCCCATCCTAGCGGAAGGCACTCATTAGTAGACAGTACACAGCACTTAACTAGACAAACAAGCGAGAGAAAAGGATTTACTCACCACTTAAATTGACATACTGATCAAAAGTGATTAGCATTTACTCAATCGTTACTTAGTCACTCACTACTTCATTTCGCCTGAAGACTTCGCCTATGGCGTCAGCAGCCCCCCCACTCAGCCGTTACAGCTTGCAAAAAGAGCTCAGTAATAAATCCGGTCGGCGTACCTTTTTGGCGATCGATCGCCAAACGGAAGAGCGTGTCATTATCAAAATCATTCACCCTGGATTGGGTGATTCTCCGCAGGAGAGGCTACGCCATCAAACCTCAGAGCAGTGGACAGATCTAAAGCTTTTTGAGCGAGAGGCCACCATTCTCCAACAGCTCGATCATCCTGCGATTCCTACCTATAAAACACATTTTCAAACAGAGTTTGAAGATATCTGGAGCTTTGTACTGGTGCAGAGCTACCTCGATGCGCCGTCTTTAGCTTCGTTGGTAGACCAAGGAAAGCACTTTTCGGAGGCAGAGGTTAGAGCGATCGCACGACGTCTCCTCAAAACCCTCGTTTATCTACACCAGCAGCTCCCACCCGTTGTCCATCGCGATATCAAGCCCAGCAACGTTCTTTTAAAGCTTGACGCATTCGACCGCATCGAGCAGGTATATCTGGTGGACTTTGGCGCAGTGCAAATTACCAGCAGCCGAGATAGCGGCACCATGACCATCGTGGGCAGCTATGGCTATATGCCCCTAGAGCAATTTTTAGGCAAGACCAGCCCCAGCTCAGATTTGTACAGTCTGGGAATGACCATGGTTTACTTGCTGACAGGCAAGCACCCGGCAGAGCTAGAACAGGCCAATGGGCGTATTGACCCAGAGACACTGACCGTTAGGAATTCTCTAGATGGGAGAGTTAGCGATTCTCCAGGGGAGAGGCTCAGCGATCGCATGATGTGCTGGCTACGCTTACTCATCCATCCCTATCCAGAGCAGCGCATAGACTCGGCAGAGGTCATGCTCAGGATGGTTCAACAGCAAACAACCAATGCAGGTTATTTTCCGCACCTCAAGCCAATCGGGAGCAAGGTTTGTGTTCAACGCGATCGCACCGAACTCCGAATCATCACACCCCGTGCCCAGTCCGGATGCGGCATTGCCTTCATAATTCTCGTTGCGGTCTTTGTCTTCACCGGATACATAGGCCCAGTTGTTTTAATCATGAGCTTAATTGCACTCATAGTGTGGCTCATTTTTAGACACTACTACGGCAGCAATGAGAAAGAAACGTATTCTCTCCTTTCCATTCATCGCACAGTAGGCCTCCGCACTGGCAAAGCAAAGGCCATCAACCCAGACCATATTTCTCAAATCAACTGGCGCGGCAATAGCGTCCCCTTTGACAACATCAGTCTGCTGACCTACAACGCAGGTCACACTTTCAAGAACTACACCCAAACCGGTAAAAAACGTAAAAACAAGGCCTGGATTACCCTTCCTCCCAGCTTGTCTATCCATGCGGGACGCACCGAATATCCCCTAAAACAAATGACTTTCACCAAGGCAGAACTGTTGTGGCTGGGCCAAGAGCTAAGTGATTTTCTGCATCTGCCGATTCAGATGCTACACCCTCGCGAAGCAGGCTCTATTCAAGAAACCCCACAGCCATCAATACGACGGGTCACCCAAACCTTTCGCATTCGCCCTGACGCCTCACACACTTCCGCTAACAGCTCATCTAACACACCCGCCAATAAAGAAGGCTACCGCCATGACACTAGCGACACGTTCGATTTCTAACTATGCCTTGCAGGCAGAACTGAGTACAGACAGTAAACGACAAGTCGGTAAGCGCACTTTTTTAGCAGAAGATACGCGCACCCAAGACGCCGTCATCGTCAAAATTATTCAGCTAGATCGTGCCATCAAAATGGCCGACCAATGGACAGAAGTAAAGCTCTTCAAAAGAGAAACAAATCTGCTCCAAGCGCTCAGTCACCCAGCCATTCCAAAATACAGAGACTACTTTGAAGCAACCATCGACGGCATCAACAGCCTAGTACTCGTACAGAGCTATGTCGAAGCCGATTCTTTAGAAAGCCTCATGGCCGCTGGCAAAAGATTTTCAGAAGCAGACGTGCTCAGCATTGCGCAGCAGCTACTGAATATTTTGAAATACCTGCATAGCCAATCGCCACCTGTCATTCATCGAGATATTAAACCCAGCAATATTTTGCTATCGCTAGACGATGACGGCCCCGGCAAGATGGCTCCTGGGCTCGTTTCGCTCATCGATTTTGGCTCGGTGCATACAAACCTGAGTAAGGAGGCAGGCACGATCACCATCGTGGGCAGCTACGGCTACATTCCACTAGAGCAGTTTTCAGGGCAGGCCACCCCCGCCTCTGATTTGTACAGCCTAGGCATGACGCTAATACAGCTGCTTACAGGCACACATCCTGAAGAGATTCCTCAGGTTGACGGACGCATTCAGCTGCAGCAATACACTCACATTTCATGGTCTTTAGCCCAGTGGCTGATACGGATGACAGAACCCTATTTAGACAAGCGATTCGATTCGGCAGAGCTGGCGTTAAATGCGCTCAAAGCGCAAGACAGTCACTATGGCAGCTACGAACACCTGAAGCCAGCAGGTACCCAGGTGAAGATACAGTGCGATCGCAATCAAATAGAGATCCTCACCCCAAAACCAGGGCTCTCACTAATCAATGTCGGTAAAGTCGCCACTTGGCTCGCCGCCCCTGTCTACTGGGGAGTGATTACCCCACTGATGATGACACTCGGGCGCCCCCTCTGGTTCATACCCCTCGGATTTGGCTGGCTTGTCCTCTGCTGGGTTAAGCTCGCCGCAGTACTACCGACCCGAATGCGCGATCGCGGACGGCAAGGCCTAGTCATTGACCGCGAGCAGGGCATCTACAAAGGCTCCTCACGGTTCTACTCCAGCAAAATTCATTGGCAACGCACCTCATCGTATATGCAGGAAATTGACCTACTAGCCTACAACCCAGGCTATACGTTTCAGCGCAGCGACAAAGACACCATAGAGCAAGCACACTCAAAACCCAAGCTATCTATCCATGCGGGCGATGTCGAATACACCATCGGCCACGTCCACCTATCACCCGCAGAATTTTGGTGGATAGGCCAAGCCCTAAGCGATTTTTTAGGCCTAGAGCTACAAACCATTTATCCCACGCCTATCGTCAAAGTCTCTAACGCCGGCGATGGCGGCTGCGGCTGCTGAGCTCGACAAAGCACACACCACTGAGTTACCTCACTGGATTTATCTTACTGGCTACGCAACTATGACACCCGACCAAAAGCTGCTCTACGGACAAATCGCCCGCTTCAAAATAGATGAGCCGGGCGTCCCATGGCCTTTCTCAGTTAGACTAGCCTGGCAGTACCGATGGTCAAACACCTTTACCCACCGAGCCATTGTTGAATACAAAAAGTTTATTTTCTTGATTATGGTTTCAGAGCAGCCTCTCTCGCCTGCAACCGTGATTGACCGCGTTTGGCATCACCATATTCTCTATACCCAGTCCTATTGGAATGACTTTTGCGGCCAGCTGCTAAAACGGCAAATTCACCACAACCCAGGACGCGGCATTGAGGTAGATGCAACCAGCTACTACCATCAGTGCGCCCAAGCCCTTATCCTTTACCAGCAATACTTTGGCAACCCACCACCCGCAGACATTTGGAGTGCACCTCAGCGCCAAGTCGAAAGCCTAGATTACCAGTGGGTTAACCGTACAGACTACTGGGCAGTCCCTAGAGTCGATACCTTCCTTAAACGTAAAATAAGCCTGCTAGTAAGTGCGTCACGCAAAAAACAGTCTTGAGCCACACAGTCTTGAAGCCAAAGGTGACCAAGCCTGCAGCCAAAACGATATCTCAGCCTCTTGATAGCCCCCTGACATAGGCCTTATCTATGCTCACACCGTCAGATATTTACCTGATTCTGGTTATTGCGATCGTGCTCGCACTGATTTGGCACGTCCTCGTCGGCGACCATAAAAGCAACTATCCCCACTTAAAACAAATCAATCGCTCCATTAAGGCCATTCATCATCAGCTGCCCCCTGCACTTATTCGGTCTTTTAGCGAAAGCGTTGACCCTACAAAAATCTTCAATCCATCAGAACGCGACCCAGTTATTGCCACAAACAAACTTGCCATCCAGCTCATTCGCTATCTAAAGCTGCCTTACTGTCGTGTTTTTGTCAGCTTCAAAGCAGGATTGCCCTGCGCAGGCAGGGTAGAACTTACCTCCAGCAATGACTACTTTGTTGAACTAAAGTCACAACACAAAAACAATCCGATAGAAATCGCTGGTATCATCGCCCACGAAATAACCCACATTTTGTTATATCGCGAGAGACTCTGGTTTCCGATTGAACTAGAGAACGAACTTCTCACAGACACGACATCTGCCTATCTGGGTGTTGGCTGGCTCACCCTAAACGCTTACAGCGCTTTCACCACAATCGGTGCATCCAGTAGCAAGACCATCCACGTAGAACACAAGTTGGGCTACCTCACACCGGCGGAGTTTGGCTATGTTCTGGGAAAAAGGGCGCTCTGGTTTAAGGAGCAATCAGGCCAGTTTTTAACCAGCCCAGCCGCCAAAAGAGCCTTCAAAAAAGGCTTTAGAAAGGCCTGTGCAGCTTATAACCAAGCCCCCTTAGAAGATCGCAGCCTGCTCGCATCCTGGCTATATCACTGGAATCTATATATCCACCAAAAACAACGCTTATCAGCGCTCAAGCTAGGTGGAGCCAACTATAAATTTGAAGCTGAAAAAATTGTCTTTGACTGTCCTGCTTGTAGCCAAAAGCTTCGCTTACCTATTCAAAAAACAGTTACCGCAACCTGCAGTAATTGCAAAAGCCAGCTGAAATGCAAAACATGAAAAAGCGACCACTCTGCTTTCAATCCGATGGTCGCTGTATTAAAGGAAAAATGGGAACCGCCCCAGGCAATAACTGGTTAAACCAGCAAGAAAGAATTCTTTTCGTTGCCTAGATTTTCTCAATGAACTGCTCTCGGGACAAGGCGCCATCCCTGACTCGGTGCCACAAACGAAACAGGCGTTGCTCCCGTCGCAACAGCGCCTTACCGATTTCTTGAGAAGAGCCCTGTCGCTCTGTGCCTGAAAGAAAAAAGCGCTGCCTATTGAACGATTTCTACATCCACTGCATCAACATCGACCGGATTGGCCTCAGCAGCTTCCTGTTGCAAAATGGCTTCCTGCTGGCGCAATCGCAAGGATTCAGCCTCACGATTGATACGGCGGCTCTGGCTGCGATGGAAGCCTTCATCGACTTGGCCAGCACCTGAGAGTCTGCCAGCGCTGTGGAAAAAGTCCCAAATATCCATCCCAGAGCCTAAAAATCCTTCTTGCGCGTCTGCTGACTGAAAGTCCTCAGCATTATTGGCCACGCCCGTTTCTTGAGCAAAGGCAGGTGCTACGCCTAGACCCATGCCTAGCATTAGGCTCACACCCATCAAGCGCACTGCGAACTTACTCACGATTTAGACACTCCAGCGTAATAATTTTCTTTAGTGTATCAACTCAATTCCATAGCGACACAGATATGTGTGCCGATCTGTTAGTCGGTAGAACGAACAGCGAAGCCTACCCAATCCGCCGACTGATTAAAGGCCGAATCGTTGCCAATGCCGCTGCGCTAAAGGTTACCAGTAACGCCACTGCCAATCCCAGACTGATATCGCCAAAAGGTGCGGCCATGACCGTGCTGCCAAAGCTCCAATCGCTGTGCAGATAGATGTAGCGAATGGGCTCAATGGCATAGCTCAACGGATTTAGGCTAGCGACGACCTGTAGCCAAGACGGCATAAAGGACAGGGGCACCAGTGCCGTGCTAGCAAACAGCAACGGCAGGTTCGTAATAAAAATGACGGCCAGCAGCTCTATATGACCGGGTAGCGCAAAGGCAAGCCCTAGGCTTAACGCCGTCACTCCAAAGACCAGTGTCAACACAATAAAGGTCATCAGCAATAACCCCGCTGGCCCCGGCAATCCTGCACCGAGAAACGCACTCAGAGCCACAATCGCCGTCGTCTGCACCAAGCTCATCGTGGCAATAAACAGAGCCGAAGCAATCACAATCGAAAATCGGGAGGCCAATGGTGCCACCAACAGCCGATTCAAAAAGCCAAACTCCCGGTCGAACATCACCGGCAATCCGGCGTTGAGCGCACCGGCAAAGGCCGTAAATACGATGATGCCAGAGCCCAAGAACTGACCGTAGTTTTGGCTATCACCAAAGAGGCCACTTGGCACGTTTTGGAACAGTGCACCGAAGAGAATAAGCCACATCAGCGGTTGAATAACGCCAGCAACTAGCGTCGTTGGTCGGCGCTGTAGCTGAATAAACAGGCGACGAGTCAGGGCAACCGTTTCTTGGATAAACTCTTTGGTGCCGGGAGAGGGCAAATCGGCAACACTAGTATTGAGACCGCTAGCGGCGGGCGTAACAGATTGACTCATCAGGCTTCTTTATTACTTCTCTTTTTCATAGGCTAGCGCAGATAGGTAAGCTCAACTACTTCATGCTTTGCTTGCGTTCTTTTTTGAGATCGCGGGTACCCACAGCGGCCATCTCTGCATCCATCAACGTGCGGCCAGTGGCAGCTAAGTACACATCGTCTAGGCTGGGCTGCGACTGGGCAATGCCAAAGGTGGGAAGATTTGCACCTTTGAGAGCGGTTTGCACAGCGCTGAGGGCGTCGCCCCCTTTATCAACGACGAGGTTGAGAGAGTTGCCCTGGGCGCTGTTGATAATGACGTCTTGCACAAGGGGAAGGTCGGCAAGAAGGCTGCGGGCTTTTTCGGCCTCGGCTTCGGTGGTGAATTCTCGAATGCGCAGGGTGATGCGATCGCCCCCCACTTCAGCCTTAAGAGCAGCAGGTGTCCCCGTCGAAATCACCTTACCTTTGTCAATAATCGCAACCCGCCCTGCCAGCGCGTCCACCTCTTCTAGGTAATGGCTGGTGAGCAAAATAGTGGTGCCTTCTGATTGCAGCTGCCGCAAAAACTTCCAAACCGCCGAGCGACTCTCAATATCAAGACCCACAGTAGGCTCATCCAACACCAAAACCGCAGGCTGATGCAGCAGCCCTGCGGCCAAATCCAATCGCTTCAGTTGTCCACCAGAATAGGTGCCTGTTTTCTTGTCAGCGATATCGTTAATTTCTAGCAGGTCCAGCATCTGACCGATACGGCTTTGCGTCTGCGCTTTTGGCAAATGATAGATAGCAGCCTGCAATTCCATCATTTCTAGGCCTGTGAGCACTTTATCTGGTGCGACTTCTTGGGCGATGTAGCCCAGCAGCTGCCGGGCGCGGCGCGGGCTATCTAAGACAGAGATACCACCAATTTCCAAACGACCTGAACCAGGTGTTGCAAGCGTGCACAGACAGCGAATCGTAGTCGTCTTGCCTGCACCATTTGGGCCGAGTAGACCGAAAATCTCACCCTGCTCGATGTTAAAAGAAACATCTTTAACGGCTTCTACATCGCCGTAGGATTTCTTGAGATTCTCGACAAGGACGGCAGTGGACATGGTGGAAAATTTCGATGTTTTCTCTACTATCCTATGACGTTTAACCGACGATAGGGATCGCCTGCCAAACTTGCTGAACGCCGTGGGCAAACTGACTAGCCGTCAGCGCTTGCGCGATCGCAGCCGTACCGGCACGCGTGATGGGTAATGCGTCAATGACCATGGCAGCTGAGAGCAGCATCATATAGAAGATGGAGAACTTGAAAGTGCCTCTGGCCAGATCTTTGTCGTCGTAGTGATTGCGCAGTTGCCAAGCTTTTTTGAGGAAAATGCCACCGAATGCGATCGCCCCCAAACCATACACCGCGCCACACACACCAAACGGATAAACCATTAACAAAGTCAACGGCACCAGCCCAACGGTGTACCACCAAATCTGCCGAGCAGTAGCTTTGTTACCAGCAATCACCGGCAGCATTGGCACATTTACCTTGGCATAGTCATCCTGAATCAGCATGGCCAATGCCCAGAAGTGAGGCGGTGTCCATACAAAGACAATGGCAAAAAAGACCCAGGCAGCCAGCGTCAGCTCATTTGTGACCGCAGCCCAGCCGACCAGAGGAGGAATGGCACCCGCGGCTCCCCCAATCACAATATTCTGAGGAGAAGAGCGCTTTAGCCAGAATGTGTATACCCCGATGTAAACGGCGATCCCAAGCATAGCGAGCCCGGCGCTGAGCAAGTTTGCGAAGCGTGCCAACAGAGAAAAAGAGAGCACCGCCATCACAACTGCAAAAATCAGCGCATCTTTCGGCTGAATACGCCCAGAAGGAATAGGGCGATGCCGCGTGCGCTCCATGTCATAGTCAATGTCGCGATCGTAAATGCAGTTGATTGTCTGCGCTGAAGCGGCCGCAAGCGTACCACTTAGCAGGGTGATGAGCAGCAGCATTGGGCTCACACGACCTTGCCCGGCAATCCACATGCCCGCCGTCGTTTCTATTAGCAATAGTGGAATAATGCGGGGCTTAGTGAGCTGCCAATAGCTACGGGCAACGTCCCGAAGACTGTCATGGTGGGGACGCGAAGCCCAAATAGAAGTTTGCATAATGTTCAAGATTCTCTCGAAAAGGTTAAGGCTTGAAGGAAAAGAATCGAAAAGAGTGCTGCCGTGTCGATTCTTTTAGTAGCGTTCGTGAGTCAACAGAAGGTGAGCGAACAGAAATAGTGCCAGGACAAGTGACAGAAGAAATATCGCAAGACTCAGCTAACGACCTGCTGCTCAACCTGCTGTTGACTGGATGAGGTTGGCAGGGGCAATACTGGCTTTGCCCGGTAGTCTCTCAGCGATAGGACAGTGAAACTCAGCAGACATCCCAGTAATGCCGCGCCGATAGTTTGATGACAAACCGTCAAAGGCTCGACTTGGAGTCTGAGCTTGAGGGTTGCAACGCCAAGGGCAATTTGTAATAGCACCAAGGCGCCAGCACTATTGGCCAGTACGCGCAGATAACTGTTGAGTGCGGGGGTGCGCCATACCCGAAAGACCAAGAAAGCAACGGCGGCTGTTGGCGGCAGGACACCACCAATATGGGTGTTCATCACGTTGCAAAGATCCGCAATACCAAAGCACTGATGCGCTGCCCAGCGAGACGCAACGAGGCCACCGATAATGCTCTGGGCATAAACCAGTACAGTAGCCGTAAGACCGATCCAAGGGAGCTGGCCGGTGTTACCCGTAGCCTGATAAGGAAGAAGAGAGAGTGCGATCGCCAGCAGCGTACAAAAGAAGATGAGCGCTGTTCCTAAATGCGCTGTCACAATGTCAAACCGCAACAGCTCCATCACAGTGAGGCCACCCAAAACGCCTTGCACCACAATCAAGAACAAAGCCGCCACAGCAGCCCCAGGCATCCAGCCGGGAAGCACCTTGCGATACCAAACACTCAACCCCACCAGACCAATAGCCATCAGACCAATGAGTGAAGCATCCATCCGATGAAACCACTCTAAAAACACTTGGAGGTTCATCTGCGCAGTGGGAACTAGCTGCCCATAGCACAAAGGCCAATCAGGACAGGCAAGCCCGGCATTCATAACCCGAGTAGCGCTCCCAACGGCCATGAGTGCCAAAGTCGCAAACGCCATTTTCCATACCCACCGCCGAACAAGCACCTGCGCGGCTGGCTCAATGGACGGAGTGTTGACGGCTATTGTGCTTTGCTTTGCTGTTTTGCGATGAAAAACAGAATTCGGAAAGCTGGAATTGGCCATAAAAACTAAGCGAGATGTTTAAGTGGGGCGACACATAAAGAGACAACAGTAACAAGGACTACTCAAATCCGAGGAATTCAACAACACATTGAACTGCCTAGATTTTTCACAACAGACCTTTCTGAAGGGCCATCAGGAATAAGCTGCGATACTCAACTCTAAGCTCCTCAGCAAAGGCACTAATAGAGCCTTCACTAGGCCTGCTGTGAGGGCGCATTCCTTAGCTTGTGTTAACGTCTTTACCTTTCTTGATATATGGGACTAATGTTGTTCTACGCATGAAAATATAGCGCGCTAATTACAATATTCTCCGCCGGTAGACTTATTTATTTTAGGATTGCCGTCAAAGTATGTTTAAACATTAATTTTGCTTAATGCATTTCTCTCTTGGATAGGCACCTTGGCTCCTGGGAGTGTCCTCACAAGTGTTTAAACTTCCCCTAAACATTCAACTGCATTAGCATCAGGGTCGATATCTGGCACTTGAGCGATAAATAGAAGACTGGGAGAGAAGACTGAGAGAAGTGTTTAATAAATGTTCATTGTATTAGCCGATTCTCCATGAATACTCAGTTCTCCATCAATACGTAGATATCTGAGATTAAAGATGGCTATTATTTATCACTTGCGCTCTCCGTAGTTAGCTGTAGGAAAGAGACATAGGTTTAACCGTTGTTACAAAACACACCTGTCTTTCTACGAGGTCTAAGCTAGATTAATCCTTGAAAAAAGATTAAAGCGTCAAACATCGTTGGAAAAAAGCGTTCACATTGCTAGAAAGAGCGCTACCTTTGTTAGGGCAGCAGCGTGATTAACAAAGAACAAAGCGGGGCTGTTCTCCCAAAACAGACATCTATAAAAATAAAAATCTCTCTAAACCTGTCCCAAGAATAGATCGACATAGATCTATATGTACGCTGTGAAAATTCCAAGCTCTATTGTTACCCTGCTCGTTGGCATCTTTCTAACTTTGGCCAGTCTTTGGTACGGCCAAAATCACGGATTGTTACCTGTGGCAGCTTCTGAGGAAGCTGAGCAGGTTGATGAGCTATTCAATTTGATGATGACCATTGGCTTTGGCCTGTTTTTGCTGGTGGAAGGTGCGCTTGTCTATTCTGCGATTCGCTTTCGTCGTAAAGATGGAGATGAGGGCGATGGAGAACATCTTGAAGGCAACATTCCTTTGGAGATTGTGTGGACTGCCATTCCAGCTGTAATCGTGCTGGGGATCTCTATCTATAGCTTCGAGATTTACACTCGCATGGGTGGCTTGGAGCTGATGAATCATGATATGGGCGGGCCGGGGAAAGTGGTTGAGGTGGCCTATGCTAGCGATGCTATCGCCGGTAGTTCAACAACTGCTCTAGGCGAGCTGCCTATCGATGATAATGCGATAAGTGAGTCGGGATTAGGCGTTTCGCCCACGGCAGTAGACGAAGGGCTCTCTGTAGATGTACAGGGCGTACAGTATGCGTTTGTGTTTAGATATCCCAATGGGATTGTGGACGGTGAGCTACACGTTCCCACTGGTCAGCCTGTGCGCTTGAACTTGAATGCGCAGGATGTGCTTCACGCTTTTTGGCTACCTGAGTTTCGCATTAAGCAGGATATGATTCCGGGGCAAGAGACCAAGCTGGTCATTAATGCGACTCGCGAAGGGACGTATCCGGTGGTCTGTGCTGAGCTATGTGGCCCCTACCATGGCGGTATGCGAACTCAGCTGATTGTGCATTCACCAGAGGATTATGAAGCTTGGGTAGCTGAGAGAGTTGCAGCTTTAGACAATGGCGAAGCAATCGCAGGGTTACCAACACCTCCCGCCGCGCTTACCGCTGCTGAATATTTGGAGCCTTTTGTTGAACCCTTACAACTTGCGCTGGGTCCTGATAACGTGGCTGAACTAAAAGCTCAGGTCGCAATGAACCATCACGATCATCATCACGCCCAGTAATGTCGCGCAGTAACTTTGCCCAGCAATGTTTAGATAGCCGTCTTTAGACAGCAATAGACTTGACCCAAAAAGCAAAGAGAGCAAGCAGCAGCTTTTCGCAGCGAAATTCTCAAAGCAATTTTTATCAATAGATTTTCTTAATAGGACCTCACGACTAAAGCGGGTATGACAACTACGACAAGACCAGAAACGCCCATCCCAGAACAGCCCAAGATGCTCTTGGGCAATGAACGTAAGTGGACGGACTACTTTACCTTTTGTACAGACCACAAGGTAATTGGCATTCAATACTTAGTTACGGCTTTCTTCTTTTACCTAGTGGGCGGTGCGCTCGCGACGGTAATGCGAACTGAGCTTGCAACCCCAGCGCCAGACGTAGTGACACCAGATGTATACAACGGCCTGCTGACACTGCATGGCACAGTGATGCTGTTTTTGTGGATTGTGCCGGCAGGGGCAGGGCTAGCGAACTATCTGATCCCGCTGATGATTGGCGCGCGGGACATGGCCTTTCCTAGGCTGAATGCGATCGCCTTTTGGCTGATCCCCCCTTCTGGCATTTTGCTCATCAGCAGTTTCTTCTTCGAGCCGCCAGCAGCGGGTTGGACGTCTTACCCGCCCTTAAGTCTCACCACAGGTGCTATTGGTGAAGGCATTTGGATTATGAGCATTTTGGTGGGTGGAACGGCATCCATTCTGGGTGGACTCAACTTTTTGGTCACTATCCTCAAGATGCGCGTGCCGAGTATGCCGCTCACAAAGATGCCTTTGTTCTGCTGGGCGATGATTGCCACGTCTTTGCTGATTTTGATCAGTACGCCAGTGTTGGCCGGTGCGTTGATTCTCCTCGCATTTGACCTACTAGCAGGCACAGCGTTCTTCAACCCCACAGGCGGTGGCAATCCGGTGGTGTACCAGCATATGTTCTGGTTTTACTCTCATCCAGCGGTTTATATTTTTGTATTGCCTTTGTTTGGGGCGATTAGTGAGGTGATTTCGGTGCATGCGCGCAAGCCTATCTTTGGGTATCGTGCGATCGCCTATTCCTCCATTGTTATCAGCTTCCTGGGTCTTATAGTGTGGGCACATCACATGTTCACTAGCGGTACCCCACCATGGCTGCGCATGTTCTTTATGATCACTACCATGGTGATCGCAGTGCCTACCGGCATTAAAGTATTTGGCTGGGTCGCCACCCTCTGGCGCGGCAAAATTGCCTACACCAGCGCCATGCTTTTCGCCCTTGGATTCATCGCCCTGTTCCTCATTGGTGGCATTAGCGGCGTTATGCTCGCGGCGGTTCCCTTCGATATCCACGTACACGACACCTACTTTGTTGTCGCTCACTTCCACTACGTACTATTCGGCGCATCCGTCTTCGGCATTTTCATGTCCGTCTATCACTGGTTCCCCAAGATGACGGGCCGAATGATGAACGAATTTTGGGGCAAGATTCACTTTGTTCTCACCTTTGTTGGCATGAACCTCACTTTCATGCCCATGCACGAGCTGGGTCTCATGGGAATGAACCGCCGCATCGCCCTCTATGATCCACAGTTTACGGATCTGAACGTGTTGGCAACTGCGGGCTCCTACATCATGGCCGTCTCGACTATCCCGTTTTTGATCAACGCAGTTTGGAGTTGGCGTTATGGTAAACGGGCTCCCGCTAATCCTTGGCGCGCCTTGACGCTAGAGTGGCAGACCCTCTCTCCACCAGAACACGAGAACTTTGAAGAACTCCCCGTTCTCAAAACTGGCCCCTACGACTACGGCCTCGGGTATATCGCTGAGGAAGATCCTGAAGAGTTATACGCTCACGCAGTGCCAGCACCTGTCTCATAATTAGGGACTTAGGACAGTTGGGGAACTAGGGGATACTTTCGATAAACGCTTCCCCATTCCCCGTTTCCCATTCACCCAAGAGTTCAGCTCTACACTTTCCACCGGCAGCAAAGTGTGTTTTCCCACTCTTCGCAACACGTCCCATAATTTTCACACCAACCATGCAAGGCTCAATCAACACCACCGCCGAAGGCACCATCAACCTCGCCCAAGAAGAAGCCCACGGCCACCACGAGGAACATCCCGACCATCGCATGTTTGGCATCTTGGTGTTCCTTTGCGCTGAGAGTATGTTGTTTCTGGGTCTTTTTGTTGCCTACATCACCTTTCGCCTAGTCGCGGCAGAGTGGCCACCGGAAGGTACCCCAGAGCTAGAGATTTTGCTCCCTGGCATTAACTCGCTCATTCTCATCTCCAGTAGTTTTGTCATCCACAAAGCTGATAGCGCTGCCAAACAAAACGACTCCAAAGGTGTTTTCACATGGTTCGGCATCACGGCGCTTATGGGCGCTATCTTCTTGCTCGGTCAAGGCTATGAGTATGCCAACCTAGAATTTAGCCTAAGAGAAAATCTCTTTGCCAGTACCTTCTACGTCCTCACTGGATTTCATGGACTGCACGTATTTGTTGGATTGTTACTGATGCTCGCTGTTCTCTGGCGCAATCGCGATCCGCAGCACTACTCTAGTGAGAACCACTTCGGCGTTGAGGCTGTAGAGCTTTACTGGCACTTTGTCGATGTTATCTGGATTATTCTTTTTATCCTGCTTTATCTTTGGTAGTTTCTATCATCCATAGTTTCTATCATTCATAAATAGTCGGACGAGGTTACTCTACAGGGCCGCTGCTTTGATGGCGGCCCTGTTTTAATTTAAATGGGACGTACTGTAGAATTGCCCAAACATAGAATGGCGCAAACATGATGGCTTATAGCCTGGGTATTTTGAGGGGTAACTAAATTTTTACGCCTCACCTTAGCTATGGCCGACAATACCAATTCATTGCCAAGAGCCTCGGCTCAGATTCCTGGTTACCGATGGGTTGAAACGATTTACCAAGGCAGCAAAACCATTGTGTATCGAGCGGTGGATGAGGGCACATCAAAAGCTGTCGTCATTAAGTACTTGGACGAAGCCTACCCTAGCTTTGGTGAGTTGGTGCAGTTTCGCAACCAGTATACGGTCACCAAAAATCTATCGATTCCAGGGGTAGTCAAGCCGCTGAGCTTAGAACCGCTGGGCAATAGCTACGCGCTGATTATGGAGGATGTCGGTGGCATTTCCCTAGAACGCTACAGCCAGCAGCATGATTTTGAGCTGATAGAGGTATTGGGCATTGCCCTGCAGTTAGCTGACATTCTCCACGGCCTACAGCAGCAGCGGGTAATCCATAAAGACATCAAGCCTGCCAATATCCTGATTCATCAGGAGTCTAAGCGGATTCACCTAATCGACTTTAGCATTGCGTCACTACTGCCAAAGGAAACGCAATCGATTCAGAGCCCTGAAAGCTTAGAAGGGACATTAGCTTACTTAGCGCCAGAACAAACTGGGCGCATGAATCGAGCGATTGACTATCGCACGGATTTTTATGCTTTGGGCGTTACGCTCTATCAATTGCTCACAGGTCAGTTGCCCTTCACCAGCAATGACCCGATGGAACTTATCCATTGTCATATGGCGCAGTTGCCGGTTGCTGCGGCTCAGGTTAATCCAGCAGTGCCGTCTATGGTAGGAGCGATTATCTCTAAGCTGATAGCAAAGAATGCGGAGGATCGCTATCAAAGTACGTTGGGTCTAAAGCATGACTTGGAGAATTGCTTGATTCAGTGGAAAGAGAAAGGAGAGATTGCGGAGTTTGAATTAGGGCAACGGGATTTGTGCGATCGCTTTCTCATCCCCGAAAAGCTCTATGGACGCGAAGCCGAAGTACAGGCATTGCTAGATGCTTTTGAGCGGGTTTCCCAAGGTGCACCAGAACTGATGCTGGTGACAGGCTTTTCAGGTATCGGTAAAACTGCTGTAGTCAATGAAGTCCACAAACCCATCGTGCGGCAGCGGGGCTACTTTATCAAAGGCAAGTTTGATCAACTCAATCGCAATATTCCGTTTTCTGCCTTCGTGCAAGCCTTTCGGGACTTAGTGGGGCAGTTGCTTAGCGAAAGCGATACTAAACGACACACCTGGAAAGAGAAAATTCTATTTGCATTAGGAGAAAATGCACGAGTCGTCATTGACCTGATTCCTGAGTTAGAGCTGATTGTAGGAGCGCAGCCCTCTGCACCAGAACTCTCAGGCACCGCCGCCCAAAATCGATTTAACTTACTGTTTCAAAAGTTTATTCGGGTGTTCGCAACACCCGAGCATCCGCTTGTGATTTTCGTCGATGATCTACAGTGGTCTGATTCCGCATCGTTGAGCCTGATTCAAGTGCTCATGGCGGAGGTTAAAGTAGGGCATCTATTTTTAATAGGCGCCTATCGAGATAATGAGGTGTTTTCGTCCCATCCGTTGATGCTAGCGCTCAACGAACTCATAAGAGCCAAGGCTCGTACCAATACCATCACCCTGCACCCCTTAGGCGCTAGTAGCCTGAACAGCATGGTTGCCGATACGCTACAAGTGTCCCACTCTATTGCACGGCCACTAACCGACTTGGTTACGCAAAAGACTCAGGGTAATCCTTTCTTTTCAACCCAATTTTTAAGGGCACTGCATCGAGACCAGCTGTTAACCTTTGACTATGATGCTGGGCACTGGCAGTGCGATATGGTCAGTGTGCAGGATGCAGCTCTCACAGATGATGTTGTGAGGCTAATGATACAGCAGTTAGAAAAACTACCAGAGGTAACACAAGAGACACTCAAACTGGCTGCATGTATCGGCGCACAATTCGACATCAAAAATCTTTCAATTGTTTTGAAGCAATCACAAGCAGATACAGCTGTTGCGTTGTGGGCAGCCATGAGAGAAGGCTTGATCATCCCTCAAAGTAAACTCTACAAATTTTATCTTTCTCAGCAAGATGCTCAAGCTTCTCAAAAACACGATACGCTGAACTATCGTTTTCTACACGATCGTGTCCAGCAGGCTGCTTATGCGTTGATTCCAGAAGCTCAAAAGCAAGAAAGTCATCTGAGAATTGGAAGGTTGCTTAAAGCTGGATTAAACGAAGATCAACAGTCAGAAAACCTGTTCAAAATTCTTAATCAGTTCAATATTGGCCTTGAGTTAATTACAGAGGAGGAAGAAAAAAGACAGCTCTCTGCCCTAAATCTAATGGCTGGCCGCAAGGCCAAACAAGCAACAGCACATGCCGCCTCAGTTCAATATTTGAAGGCTGGAATTCAGTTACTCTTACCAAACTATTGGGAAAATCAATACGAGTTGGCCTTCGACTTACACCATCAGCTTGCCGAAGCTGAGTTGCTTAACGGCAACTTTAAGGCTACCGACACACTAGCAGATGTGATTATACAGAAGTCTAAAAGTCTCCTCGATCAGTCAAAAATCTACAACTTACTGATTATTCGCTATACCCTTAGCGCTGACTACTCAAAGGCAATAGAGATTGGCCAGAAAGCCCTATCTACTCTAGGAGAACCCCTACCCAGTGAAAAACTAGAGGCTGCTTTGAACGTAGAGTTCGACTCTATTCAGCAACGACTTGAGAATAAATTAATCAGATCGTTAGTTAATGCTGATGTAATTGAAGACTTGGAAAAGAGAGCGGCTATTGAAATTCTGAAGAACATAGACCCGCCTGCTTATTTTGTAGACCTTTCTCTCTATTCAGTCATTGTGGCTCGCTCTGTCGGCCTCTCCTTGCAGTATGGCAACTCGCCAGAATCTCCAAAAGGGTATTCGACGTACGGGTTACTCCGTGGCGCGATGTTTGGTGAATACAAAGATGGGCTAGCGTTTGGTCGACTAGCCCTCGACATTAGCGATAAATTTAATAACCCCTCACAAAAGTGTCAGGTTTGTGTCATTGTTGGCGGCTATCTCAATCACTGGGCTATGCCAATTGGAGAGAGTGCTGATATTCTTGGTGACGGCTATAAAGTTGGGTTAGACTGTGGAGACCTCCAATTCGCGGCCTACAGCTTGATTTTTAAGGGATTGCACTCTTTCTTTTCTGGTAATCACCTAAACGCTGTACTTCAAGAGATTTCTCCTTTCTTAGAATTCTCAAGGAAAACTCAAAATCAGTGGGCAGTAGATGGAATTTCTGCCTGCAAGATGATTGTGTTACATCTTTGCGGTGACACTCCAAGTTTTTCCAACTTAGGAAATGATGACTGCGATGAATCGACATACCTTAAGGAGACAAAGGTTAACGGTAGCTCAAGCTGGCTAGGAACTTACCTAATCATGAAATCTAAGCTGCTCTATCTTTATGGTGATTTTGAGGCAGGGTTGACGGTAGCGGAAGAAGCAAAACAATATTTAAGCTTCATTGTAGGCCACTATGCCAATGCAGAACATAATTTCTCAACCTCTCTAAATATCTTGTCGATGTGTCAGGGAACTAATTCAGCATTAGACCATTCGTCTGATCTCGCGGTGGTGCATCAAAATCAGTCTCAGCTCAAAGCTTGGGCTGACGCATGTCCTAGCAATTTCCTACATAAATATGTGCTGATCGAGGCTGAAGTTGCACAGTTGGAAAACGCAATACCGCAGGCAATTGAGCTGTATGAACAGGCGATCACAGGTGCAAGAAAATACCATTTTATTCAAGACGAGGCGCTTGCCAATGAACTAGCCGCTAAATTTTATCTGGGTTGGGGTAAAGAAAAAGTTGCAGCAGGCTACATGCAAGAGGCTTACTACTGCTATTCTCGATGGGGCGCAAAGGCTAAAGTCGCTGATCTAGAAACCCGCTACCCTGAGCTGTTGCAACCTATTTTGAAGTCATCAGTCACCTCATTTGGAGATGTATTATCTACGCTGACAGCTATTGCTGAACCATCTACTACTGTTCATGCTGGTGTCCATACCACCCGCCATAACAGCACTAGCACCAGCCTCAACCAAACTTTTGACTTTGTTAGTGTTCTCAAAACCTCTCAGCTTCTGTCTAGCACAATTGAAATCGAGGCACTTCTAGGTCAGCTTACCTTAATGATTTTACAGAATTCAGGCGGCGATCGCTGTGCTTTAATCCTCCCTAATGCCAATGGAGAGTGGCAGGTGCAGGCGAGCGCAACACCAGAGCTCACCGAATTGCAAACAGTGCCTCTGACAGACAGCCTCAATTTGCCAGTTAAACTGATTCAATATGTCAAAAACACCCAGACTCTTTCTGTCATTGATAATCTAGAGACGACTTTGCCAGTCGTTGATGACTATCTTCTTAAAGTGCAGCAACCTAAAAGTGTGCTGTGTCTCCCCATTCTCAACCAAGGACATCTTATTGGGGTGGTCTATCTCGAAAATAAACTTACAAGCGAGGTGTTTACTGAACAGCGAATCTTAGTACTCAACTTTCTCTGTGCTCAGGCAGCAATTTCATTAGAAAATGCCAGACTATATCGGCAGGCTCAGCACTACTCTGAACAGTTAGAGCAGTCTCAACTACAGGTTGTGAAAAATGAAAAAATGGCTACCTTAGGCAACTTGGTTGCAGGGGTGGCCCATGAGGTCAACAACCCCATTGGATTCCTCAATGGCAGCATCAAAAATGCCAAAGACTATCTGCAAGATCTGTTTGAATATTTAGAGACTTATCAATCTCACTGTCCGCCGCCTGAAGCCGTTCAGGAAATGGCGGAAGAGATTGACCTAGATTTTCTACAGGCCGATTTTCCCAAGCTACTGGAGTCAATGAAAGCGGCCACAGACCGCATCAAAGGCATTAGCACTAGCCTGCGCACGTTCTCTCGGGCCGATACGGAAAACAAAATCAGCGCAAATCTCCATGAAGGGCTCAATAGCACATTGTTGATTCTAAAATATCGACTCAAAGCTAATGAGAACCGGCCCGCTATTGAAATTGTCAAAAACTACGGAGACATCTCCGAGATTGACTGCTTCCCTAGCCAGCTCAATCAGGTCTTTATGAACATTCTGGCCAATGCCATTGATATGTTTGATGAAATGACTCAAGACACCACCTTTGAAGCATTAAAGAATACTCCTCAGAGGATTACCATTCAGACGACACAGCTCACTAAGCAGCATGCCGTTGAGATTCGCATCTCAGACAATGGCAAGGGCATGTCTGAGGAAGTGAAATCAAGGATATTTGACCATCTCTTTACTACCAAGACAGTGGGTAAGGGCACAGGGCTGGGCTTGGCCATTGCCCGTCAGATTGTTACTGAGCCCCATGGCGGCAGTTTGGTTGTTCATACGGAAGTGGGTCAGGGTACTGAGTTTTGTATTCAGCTACCGCTTTAATTTTTGATCACGCAAGCGTCTACATCTCCATTTTGATAGTCATGACCAGTTGTCAAGATGCTTCATTAAAATTGCACTTTCTCTCGGGCAAGATGCTGCTTGATTGACTCAAAAGTTCATGGGGCAAGTAATGTTTCGTCAAGTTGTATAAAAAAAACCATATATAGGAACTATCACTGACATAAATAAGACATACAGTTGTGTAATCGGGTGGCACTAAAAAAACAATGTTAAACAATTCGTTATTACGCTTGCTCCCTTCACATGACCACCGTCAATTTTGAAGCCCCTTCGCCGATTCGTTCAATTACCTTCATAGATAGTGGCTTAAGCCAGTATGATGTATTGACTGCAGGTATTTCAGAACAGCAACATGTTGTTCAGATCTATGCAGACGCCAATGGAATAGAACAGATTTCTCAAACGCTCTCCCAGTATCAAAACTTAGAGAGTATTCATATTTTCTCTCACGGCAGCAGCGGCGCGCTTCAGCTTGGGAATGCCATCCTCACTCAAGCGGTAATAGCAGAGTATCAAGATGATTTGCAACAGTGGGGCAATGCTCTGTTAGGTGCAGGCGATTTGTTCTTGTATGGCTGCGACGTGGCTGCTGGTGTAGCCGGAGAGGCTTTTGTTGAACAAGTCAGTCAGCTGACTCGCGCTGATGTTGCCGCATCTAGTGACCTTACCGGCAACGGCGGGGATTGGGACTTAGAGATCAGCGTAGGCACAATTGACTCAACCACTGCGCTTGACCAAGCCACACAGATCGCTTATGAAGGCCAGCTAAATCTGTTAACCAATGGATCCTTTGAAGCAAATGCAGTCGACAACAATCGCTGGACAACGTTTGCTGCCACTGATGTGACGGGCTGGCAATCGCTCAATGGTGAGCGTATCGAATTTTGGGATAGCGGGCATGCAGGTGTTACCTCCACAGACGGCAGCAACCACATTGAGCTGGACTATCGTGGCGGCACGGCAGGGATAGATGCCATCTATCAAGATGTTCAAACTGTTGCCGGAGGAGTCTATCAGCTGTCGTTTGATATGCGATCGCGCGGCGCTAATTTCAACAGCAATGACGAAGCTGTTGTCGTCGAATGGAATGGCGTCAAAACTAAAATAGACGGATATCGAGCCTCAACCACTGGAGAATGGACCACCATCACCACACAAGTGACCGGTACGGGGAGCAGGGACCGTCTCTTATTCCGTGAGTCTACTACCGCCGGCGCCTCCGACGGCTCCGGGCCACTGCTCGACAATATCTCGCTTGAGATTACGGCCCCACCCTCTAACTTAGTTGTGAATGGTTCGTTTGAAGCTAATGCAGTGGACAACGACCAGTGGGCCACGTTTACTGCCTCGGCTGTGGCAGGTTGGCAGTCGCTCAATGGTGAACTGCTCGAACTCTGGGACAGCGGTCATCAGGGGGTGACGTCCACTGATGGCTCCAACCATATGGAGTTGGACTACAGCACTGGCGCTTTAGACGGTATTTATCAAGATATTCAAACGCAAGCCGGCCAAACCTATCAACTGACCTTTGATGTGCGATCGCGCGGCCCCAATTTTGCCAGCGACGATGAAGCAGTCATTGTGGAATGGAATGGTGTGCAGGGTGCTTTCTATGCAGATGGCCCTCAAGAATGGACCACTGTGACCGCCACGGTGGTCGGAACCGGTGGCAGCGATCGCCTGTTGCTTCGAGAGGCATTACTCTCCGATGGCGCCGGGCCATTACTCGACAACATCTCCCTTCAGCCCATTGTTCCTCCCCCTAACTTATTGGTGAATGGCTCGTTTGAAGCCAATGCGGTGGAGGCCAACCAATGGGCAACCTTTGCAGCCTCAACCGTTGCCGGTTGGCAATCTTTAAACGGTGAGCGCCTTGAAATTTGGGATAGCGGCCACAATGGTGTGACTTCCACCGAGGGGTCCAATCACCTAGAATTGGACTATCAAAATGCAGCCATCGATGGCATCTACCAAGAGATTCAAACCCAAGCCGGTCAGACCTACCAGCTAACCTTTGACATGCGATCGCGTGGCCCCAATTTCAACAGTGACGATGAAGCAGTCCATGTGGAATGGAACGGATTAGCCCTCAAAGGGGGTGGGTTCCGGGCCACCACATCTGGTGAATGGACAACCATAACAGCAACTGTTGTAGGCACTGGCGGCACCGATCGCATCGTATTTCGCGAATCTTCAGTCTCCGGTACCTCCGATGGCTCCGGACCATTGCTAGATAACATTGCCCTGCGGGCATTGGAGGGTCTTGACAATCTGTTGAATCAAACGGCTATTCCCAACGGCAGCGGTTTCACGAGTGAAACCCTCATTTCTGGTCTAGACCAACCTTTAGCCTTTACCTACGCCGACGATGGTCGGATTTTTGTCACCGAAAAAGCGGGTCGGGTAAAGATTATTGAAAATGGCCAGGTGGTCAGCACCTTCATCGACATTAACGAAGAAGTGAACTCTTATTGGGATCGGGGCTTGATGGGCATCGCGCTAGACCCCGACTTTGAAAACAATGGTTGGGTCTATCTCAGTTATGTGGTGGATTTAGAACCCGAAACGCCCGACCGTGAGGATTTTGGGTCTCGGGCCAGTGGTCGTCTGATTCGGGTAAAAGTCTCAGACACGAACCCTAATGTGGCCGATCTCTCCACCCGCGAGATAATCTTGGACGGTCATAAAATGACCCATGCCACCCATGCCGTGGGCGATGTGGACTTTGATAATGATGGCAACCTGATCTTTAGTTGGGGAGATGGTGGGTTTGGCGATAACCTTCGGTTTGAAGCCCAAGACCCCGATTCTAAACAAGGAAAATTCTTCCGGGTCGATCCAGAGACCGGATTCGGCATTCCTGAAAATCCCTACTACGACCCGGCTAATCCCGACAGTGTGCGCTCAAAGGTATGGGCCACAGGCGTTCGCAATCCTTGGCGATGGAGCGTGGATCGAACAACTGGCGATGTGTACTTTGGCGAAGTCACCGATGGCGGTCCGGAGGAAATCAATATTATCCGGGCTGATGCCACCGAGCCTGAGCAGCTGAACTTTGGTTGGCCCTATTTTGAAGGAGACAATCGCACGCGCTACGGTACCGTTCCCGACAATTTTGTCTATGAAGGGGCCTTTGTTGAACTGCCTCACGGCGGCGGGCTAGATGCGATTACGGGCGGTGCTGTCTATCGGGGAACGGCCTATCCAGATCTGTATAATGGCCGCTATTTCTTTGCCAACTTCTATCGAGCGCTGTACACGGCTGATGCGGCAGGGAACTATCAGCAATTTGGCAATGTAGGAGACGTTAATGGAGTCTCTGATCTGCAACTGGCTCCCAACGGGACCATTCAATATCTCTCGCTATTTGACGGGGCGCTGTATCAGCTAAACTACGACCCCAGCAGCGGTGAAGGGCTAATTCCCAACGCGGTAGCCACCGCTTCTGTGACTGCGGGTACTGGCCCCTTGAGCGTTGATTTTAGTAGCACTGGATCTAACTCTCCCAATGGTCCATTGCTCAGCTATGCCTGGGACTTTGACTCTGATGGCACCATTGATTCTACCGAAGCGAATCCTAGCTATACCTACACCACAGTTGGTAAACAAACTGCAACATTCACTGTGATTGATCATGCAGGTAGCACAGACACGACCCAGGTGGAAATCACCATTACAAGTAGCTCACCTGGTGATGATGGCAATTTGGCCTTCGGCAAACCCACCTTCCAGTCATCAACCGCTGCTGGCGCACTCGCCTCCCGAGCAGTCGATGGCAACACTGACAACAGATTTAGCAGCCAATCAGTTGCCATCACCGCTTTCGAAGATAAGGCCTTCTGGGAAATCGATTTAGGCTCTCTCTACAATCTCAGTTCTGTTCAACTCTTTATTGGTGATCGCCCACTCTCTAACTATTATGTTCTCGTTTCTGAAAACGAGTTCACAGGCGGCAACCTCAGTGCCCTCTTAGAAGAAGAAGACGTCTGGAGCTACAGCGATAGAGGTGAAGTAGTGGACCAAGAAAACATCCTCATCAACCAAGTGGGTCGCTATCTGCGAGTGCAGCTCGCCGAGACCGACTTTATCGCCTTGGCGGAAGTGAAGATTTTCGGGGTACCTATCTAGCAAGCGTTGCCTGAACTGTCAGATGCCTGCTTTAGATGCATAAAATAGCTCTGCCAACGCTGATGCGCTCTGCCTGCAGCCGCCAGAAAATCACTAGGATTGTCCACCGCACCTGCCCGAATTCCTTCATAAATTCCGGCGATTACAGTCCCGAAAAATTCTCCTAGTTCCGCCACGCGATCGCGTCGATAGTCTTCTACGGTCATAGTGCGGTAGGTTAGCTGGGTGCCAAAGGCCAAGTTCAAATACTCCGCCAGTTCACCTTGAGTAATCGCTTCACCATGCAAATTATAGTTTTTGCTATTGTGCTTGTCCTCTGTCAACATCCGAGCATAGGCGTAGGCCAGCTCTGATCGATTAGTGTAGCCACACTTACCTGCTCCAGCGCAGTTGGCAATCTCTCCAGCTTGCTTATAGGTTTCGATATACTCCACATCAGGCTCAATATAAATGCCGTTACGGCCAATTACCCACTGCAGCCCGCTATCACGAATATCCTGTTCAGTTTGACGATTGCTCTGAATAACAGGGCTAAATGCAGTGCCTTCATCAGCACCCTGAACGCTGGTATAGACAATTTTGCTAACACCTGCGGTTTTAGCCGCTTCAATCACGTTGCGGTGTTGACCAATACGCTTATCTGGGGCATCTATCCCAGAGACCAGTAGTACCGCATCTATCCCCTGCAGTGAGGCTGCCAACGCCTCTCGATTGTTATAGTCGCCCTGACGCACCTCCACACCCAGATGGGTAGCTTTAGCGGGTGTCCGGGCCAGACCAATCACATTCTCCTGGCCAATGACCAAGCCTGTCGCATTAACAATTTCGCTGCCTAGTTTTCCACTGGCTGCTGTGATAGCAATCTTAACCATAGATTTTGCCTTTGTTTTCTTGTACGAGGAGATTTGGAAGCAGCCGAGGGCTCTGACTCTGACTCTACTGGTTTAGATAAATTTAGATAAAGCGGCGTTTACGAGTCATGATTCTGGCAAACATTAGCCCACCCAATAGCAAGACAGGCACTACTGCCTGGGGTTCAAGACTAAAGTACAGCTTTCAGTCTGAAATCTTTATATATCAGCAGGTCAAGTGACTAGCGTGTACCAGAGGCATTTGGCACACGCTACATTGTTCACTGACCGTGAAAAGCACGAGACACTGCAAAGCTGTCTTCGAACCAGTTCCAGCTCTTGACCTTACCGCCAACCACTTGAACTCGAACCGCCCAACTCATAAGCCCTGTACTCTCACCCGTATTGGTGGCATCGGCAGTCATCGTCCCCATAAATACGGCCTGATCATCCTTGGCAAAGCTGTAATCAGTTGTCCAGCTTGTTACTTTGAGGCCACCGCCAAACGTTGGCAAAAACTGGTTAAGTACGCTCTCCTTTCCTTCCCATGTCCCAATCCATGGAACAGTGCGATCGCCTTCGTTATGCCATACAAAATCGTCAGCCATTAGCTCGCTTAAGGTATCCATGTCGCCACTGCCTGCTGCTTCTAGAAATGATTGGGCGATTTGAAGTGTTTGCTGTGTTTGATCTGTCGGTATCTCCTGGGCTCCAGTATTCCTTTCTGCTTCTGTATTGGTCGTCTCTGTCGCGCTCGTCTCTGTCGCGACCGTCTCTGTCGTGGCCAGTGTGCTACAACCCGCTAGGAACAATCCAGCCAGCATTAGCGTTACAGTTATTCTTGTTATATTTATTCTTATCATCGTTCGCTTCCTAAAGTATCTATCAGCATTTTTTGCATACTCATTTTTGTCCTTTTTGCGTCTTAAGATTCACCATAGTCATGGTCTGGATGATTACTTGCACCTAACTTCCAATACCCTCGCGAAACAAGTTGTTTCTTATTGAAGCCCTGTTGCTCCAGCAAGTGTGCGCGAATTTCACGCATTGCGTTAGATTCACAGGCGACCCACCAAAAGAGATCATCGTAGTCTTTCACACTAGCCAGCACGTTGGGTAAATATTTTTTAAGGAGTACACCTGGGCTTGCCGCTTGCGGCTGGCGAAATAGCCAGGTGGGGGCTACCTCAATGCTGGGGCTAAGCGATCGCTGTTCGCGAGCATCCTCAACTTCGCAAATAATAATTGGAGTACAGCCTGCTGGCAACGCCTCCAGTACCGTACCCGCAGCAGGCATAGCAGCCTCATCAATCAGCATTACCATGGCTTTAAGAGACCTCGGAATATCCATTCCGCCACCCGGACCTGCGACAGTCAAAATCTCTCCAAGTTGAGCTTGGGCTGCCCAGGTTGAAGCCAAGCCACTACCATGAAGAACAAATTCTACGGTCAGCTCATTCGTCTGGGGATTAAAGAATCGAGGGGTATAGGTTCGCATCCGCCAACCCGATTTCTTGGGCTCAGCTTCCTTACCCAGAGCAGTATCGAACAACAGCTTAATATGTGCCCCTGGGCGAGAAACATTAAAGCCTGCTAGGGTTTCACCGCCCAAGACGATCCGTCGAACCCGAGGGGTAACTTGCTCAATGGATTGAACTGTAACCTGCCGCATCTTACGGCGACGCCTGAAGTTGAAGATCATAAAGTTGCTTTGCGGATCTAGATGTTTGCAAACAGATGGCTTTGAAAGCTGGATATTCTACAGAATTTCCGAAGGTCTGGCTAGCGCTTTAGCGCGCGCATTTTGGCTATTCCCCAGCGCACTGCCAATGCCTCAGGAATCAGAAAAACAACAACCCACACTATCGCAACTACACCCAGTGGTAAGCCCATTGAGCCATGCCCTGTAGCAAGGGTATTCAAAAGATCGCCTATCTCTGTTAGAAACCGCATTGAGAAAACTACGCCAATAGCGCTTGGCATCTTGACCCAGAGGGCAATCAGCATAGCAACGCCCATTGTCAGGCTGCGAACGCCCCAGGAAGCTGTAATGTAAGAAATTTCACCCCATTGGGTAAAATTCGGAAAGTCGCTGAAGAACTTCGTTGGAGAGGTGATTCCCAGCAATCCAGCAACAATCCCGAGAATCGCCAGAAAGCAACCATAACAGAAAACCCAGCTAGGCAAACTGTTGGATATCTTTTGGGTTGACGTAGGATTGTTGTTCATAGGCTTTTCTCCAGATTTCTGGCCGTCAGTGTCAATTTCGATGTTCATCCCCAGCAAGTATTCGAAAGCAGGATAAACACTAGCACTGCCTAGTAAATCAATTTCAGGAACATGAATCAATACAATGGTATTCATGCGACCCATGAATGAATATGAATGAATTGTCTTTGGACGGCCGCTTGCTGAAAATGTTTGTAACGGTGTACAAAGCTACTTCGGTTACAGAAGCGGCCTATCAGCTAAATGTCACCCAATCTACGGTTAGTCATGGGCTCGCCCGATTGAGAAAGATTACAGATGACCCTTTATTCGTAGCCGCTGGGCGAGGCATTGTTCCGACACCGCGTGCCCATGCTCTGGCGAAAGAGGCTGAAGACATTTTGAGCCGGTTAGCGCACTTCAAAAAGACTGAACAGTATGATCCTGCCTCTGATGACGGAGAGTTGGCGATCGCAGGCTACGATTTTGTGGTGGAGACTTTATTAAAGCCAGCTTTACCCAGATTGCGTCAGCAGGCTCCTCACTTATCCTTGCATGTCAAACGAGCCTATGGACGTCAGGAATGGCTCCAAGTTCTAAGAGAAAATAGAGCAGACCTTGCCTTTACCTTGGCGGAAGTAGCGGTTGAGAATGATTTGAGCCACCAAATTCTTTTGGAGGATCGTTTCGTTTGTTTTTATGATCCGCTGAACTGTTCAGCGCCGATTAGCCTTGAGGCTTATGTTAAAGCACCCCATGCGGCAATAACGTCAGGAGGCGTTTACCCAAGTGAGATTGATAGAGCCCTGACGTCGCGCGGAGTGTCGCGCCAAGTGGTGCTAGAAGCGCCTAGTTTTAGCACTTTAGCAACGCTGATTAAAGGCACCAACATAATTGCGACAATGCCGTCTTGTCTTATAAACTCTCAGTTTTCAGGGTTCTCTTTTGTTGAACCACCGGTAGAGTTGCCCGCATTACAAATCGCGCAAGTGTGGCACAATCGCAATAGCGCGTCAGGCCGTCATCAATGGTTCCGCCAATTGATCCGTGATGCTAATAAGCGATGCGACTAATCACCAATATAAAAACCACTCAAGCAGCAGTAGCCATCGATGACTTAGAGACTGATTTACCTATCATGGACGACGACTACCTTATCCGGCAGCAGCCCAAAAGTATCCTGGGCTTACCTATTCTCAATCAAGGTCATTTCATTTGAATATTTAGAAACTTATCAATCCCATTGTCCGCCACCTGAAGCCATTCAAGAAATGGCTGAAGAGATTGACCTAGATTTTCTACAGGCCGATTTGCACAAGCTGTTGGACTCTATGAAAGTAGCCACAGAGCGCATCAAAGGCATTAGCACGGGCCTACGAACGTTCTCTCGGAGCTATACAAAAAACAAAGTCAGCGCTAATCTTCCATGAAGGGCTCAACACACATTGTTGATTCTCAAATATCGGCTTAAAGCTAATGAAAACCGACCTGCCATTGAAATCGTCAAAAACCACAGCGACATCCCTGACATTGACTGTTTCTCTGGTCAGCGCAATCAGGTCTTTATGAACATTTTGGCCAATGCTATCGACATGGTTGATGAAATGGCTCAGCACACTATCTTTGAAGCACTGAAAGAGACACCCCAGAGAATCACTATTCAGACTGAAAAGAACCCTGAGCAGAAAGCGATTGAACTCCATATCTCAGACAATGGCAAGGGAATGCCAGATGAGTTCAAGGCCAGAATATTTGACCATCTCTTTATCACCAAAGAAGTGGGGAAAGGTACAGGGTTAGGATTAGCGATCACACACCAGATCGTCACCCAAAAACACAATGGCATCCTTGAAGTGTTCTACTTGGGAGAACACGGAACAACATTTCACATTTCCCTGCCACTCATCAGATAAGAAAGGAGATCTTGTGCAAGACCTCCATAGCAAAAAGCGCGGCAGTAAAGATCTCTTCCGACGGAGTTTGCCACTGCACTTTTTGGCTACTGCCGCAATTTGGACGTCTGTTACGCAATCAGCCGTTATATCGCGACAATCTTTGAATCCACGGTTAATCTGCCCGCGCATTTAGCGACGGCGATAGGGGACGGCTTTTTCAAAATCAAGCGTATCAAGGTTGACAGAGGATGCCACAGAAACACTAGGATCAATACTCTTAGCCATACTAGTGAACAAGGCGGGATCACCATTTTTCGCTTTCTGTTCGTAAGGCTCGAAACTGCGTACCACGTCTTGCCAAATGAACTGAGGAAAGCCTAACTGATCGCGATGGTAAGCATCGTAGAGAGGGGAACTAAAGTTGAACGGAATTTCTCCTAGCTCACGTCTAGGAAAGATACGCCTTCGATGGTATGGAACAGTGTTTTCACCAAAGTTTTCGAGATATTCGTCGCTGTTGAGCAATTCATCGACAAATCCTCTGACGCCCTTAGTCATGACGACAGCAGACCAGGCAATTTTTTCGCGTTCACTATACACACGGCGACCAAGCACTTTTTCTACACAGTGTTCTACAAATCGATAGTTACTGTTTTTGTTGTAGAAGCTATCGATAAAGGTACTTGAGAGCAGCAAGCCTCGAACAAAGTCTCGAACCGTAATCTGCCGAACGCGAAGCTGAGACTCCAGCAACGTTTCACGGTCCCACCGAAACGCGTGAAAGAAAATTTGTCGGTAGGCCGCGTTGATCAAATTATCCATATCTGTTGAAAAAAACTGATCATCCGTTGAATAGATGATCGCTTCATCATCCCTGGCACCCAGCGGGGCCACCCGGTGATTGGGACAAGTAGGAGAATAAGCTAATAGAGGAATACTCACGTTCTGTACAATTCCTAAACATAACAACACTTCAATCTAGTCGTTTTGGACTGACCGCTTGGGCACTCAGGGACTTGATTGCGTTCTAGAGTGGTGTAATGCTGGCGATTTTTCCACCTTGGCGCTGCACTCGTTGCATATGAGGGGTGAGCTCTTCATAAGGAATAATGACAGCTTTGTTTACCCGGCGCACCTTAGGAAAGCCTGGCTTGCTAATAGCAGCGACTTCTACCCGGAAAAGACGCCCAGATCCTAACGCTTTTGAGCCGCCAAAGGTACTGGACAAGGGCTCTCCTTTGGCAGCGCCCTTGTAGGCAAATCCTGCATTCGAGGTCGATACCACCGCCGAGGCCGTATTCCGGGCAAGATCGTTCACCAGGCGAGGAGCATTACCCACAATCTGCGCGCGATCGCTGCTGGCATACCCTCGATACAGCTGTAGTAAACGGGGAAATCCAACCGAACGCTGTCCCATACCTGTCGTCACCAGATCCAGATAGTAGGGAACTATATTTTCTCCAAAGTTTGTTTGATATTCGAGGGAGTCAATATAGGAGTCAATATCTGCTTCAAATCCCTCAGATTCATACAGATTAAGATGCGCAGTAATCTCTGATTGATCGTAGGGTGCTCGGCCTAGAAGATGCTTATAGTTCAGCTCAATGGTACGACTTTGAAAACTGTTTTGAAAAAACTTCTCTTTGTACAGATCTGACTTGGCAACTTGGCGAACAAACTCTTGCACAGTAATTTTGCGATCACGCAGCAAAGACTCTGCAATCACTAACCGCTCAGAAGTGAGCAGATGGGGATTTCCCAACACTTGCTTATACACCGCAAGGATAACCGTTTCGATCTCCCCCTGGCTAGCCTTAGGACGCAACTCCAACGGGGCAGCATCACTAAATGCCGATGTTCCTAGTCGAGAGGCTGCTGTTGTAATAGCCACCTGAAAATTCTCCTTAATTAATAATTTTGAAATACTGTTGTCATGGAATGAGTCAACCAACTCACCTGCAACGAACTTAAACAGCCGTTACACTGACGACCCGCTTACCTGCACGACTCAGCTGCTTAAGCTTGTTGGTGAGCTGGCCGTAAGGCACCAAAAGTTCTGTGGTTGCCTGTCGCACGGTAGCGCTATTTGCCCTCAGTTTTGCCGCAGAGCCGACAATACGCAGCCGATAGACATCGCCACGGGCACCGCCTAACGCGCCAGAAATAGAGCCAGGCGAAGCAGCTGCGATGGGGGCAGCTAAGTTTCTAGCGACGTCCCAAGTAAGCCGAGGCTGGGTGCGTCCCTGAGCGCGATCGCTATTAGCGTAACCTCGATAAAGCTTAAGTAAACGTCCAAAACCAACCGTCCGCTGGCCAGGATGATCAACCTGGAAGTCACGATAGTAGGGCACAATGCTATCGCCAAAGCTTTCGTCGTATTCGGCAGAACCTAAATAGGAGTCAATTTCAGCCTCGTAGCCCTGGGAAATAAACAGATCTAAATGGCTAGAAATCTCCGCTTGGTCGTAGGGCGCACGGCCCAAAAAGTGCTTGAAGTTGAGTTCAATAAAGCGCACATGGAAGTTGGGATACAAAAACTTTTTGCGATAGAGTTCCGAGAGTGCGATCGCCCGAATAAAATCTCTGACCGAAATAACACCTTGGACCAACAGCGACTCCTGTGTTACGAGTCGTTCAGACTGCATCAAATATTCGTTGCCGAGTACCTGACGATAGGCCGCCGCAATCACAGCCTGAACATCATCTTGACTCCAATTAGGGCGCAGTTCAACGCGTTCAATTTCTTCAAACGGACGAATCCCAAACCTTGCTGATTCTTGTAGACCGGCCATATTTCTATCTCCCAATGCAACTATTTTGACGCCGTTTCTTCTATGTTTTTTACTGCGTACTCGCTTCTTCTGACACGGCTTAATCACTAGCTATCCCAGCATTCCTTGCGCCTAAAGGCTTAACGTCCACAATCTTTCCCCCCAGTAACAAAATCCGCTGCATTTCTTGACTCATGCGACTGAACGGCACCTGAAAAAATTGATTCTGGCTTGTGCGGATCGGCGCTTGGGAAAGCGCTGTCATGTCGTTTTCGCTTAAGCCAGCAACCTCGTAGACAAAGATTCGTCTGCTAGATTCTGAAACGCCACTGGCAAAATATTGTCCTAGCATGCTTGACACCTCAAGGTGAAGAGTAAAAATTGAGTCGTAATCTTGAAAGGAACAAACGTGAGCGGGCCATATCCTTTCCCTAGGCAGCGGTTCTCTAGGCAGCAGTAATATTGACGATGCGACTACCTCGGCGATTCAGCCGCTGCAAGGTAGGCGTCAGCTGTTCGTAAGTGACCAAATATTCCTGCATGCCTAAGCGAACCTGCGTCGTACGGGCACTGGCTGCTTGGGAGACTCGAATACGATAAAGCTGTTCGCGAGCCCCGCCTGTTGTACCCTGAAGCTCTTTACCCATGGTCGAGGCTCTCACCGGACTCGCCGCGTTGCGGGCTAGTTCTGTTGTGAGCAGACCTTTTTGATGATTTACTCGAGCGCGATCGCTACTTGCGGCCCCCCGATACAGCTGAAACATTCTGCCAAAGCCGACTGTCTTCTGGCTCCTTTGCGTGGCAAACCCACGATAATAGGGCACGATTTGTTCGCCAAAATTATCCTGATAGTCCGCTGAGTCCAAGTAGCTGTTGATCTCTGCATCGTAGCCCTTACTCGTGTAAAGGTTGACATGCTCAGAAATTTCAGCCTCATCGTAGGGAGAGCGCCCTAGAAAATGTTTGAAGTTGAGTTCGATAAACCGCACTTGCGGGGTGCTGTAAAAGAACTTTTCTTTATAAAGCTCTGACATCGCCAGCGATCGCACAAAATCACATACCCGAATATGCCCCTGTCTCAACAGTGACTCAGCACTGGTGAAACGCTCTGCACTCATGAGATGATCATTGCCGAATATTTGACGGTAGGCCGCCCAAATGACACCTTGAATATCTGATTCTGAAGCGTTATCTCGAAGCTCAATAGGTGATGATTGGGCAAATTCAAAACCGAGCAATGTAGCTGAACGTTCACTCGTCATAGGGGATTGTCTCCGTCGTAAACTCTCATTGGGAATAGACAGTCCCCGTTACTTATAGATTTGGCCAGACAACAAACCTGTAAGCAGTATTGGAGACCGACAACACACCCCCAGATCTGAAGAGCATTGCTGAAAACAAATCTGGGGAATAGAGTGTTGCTTCTAACTCAGCGCATTGATGGCATAGTCAATGTAGGAGTTGGCTTCAGCCGCAGCATCCCCACTTAAACCGTGGTTTGATTTGATATGCTTCAACGCCTCTATATACCAGCTAGGAGAGAGATCAAAGGTGCTATTGATATCGCTAATACCAGAGATCAAATACTCATCCATCGGGCCAGTGCCGCCCGCGACGAGGCAGTAGGTCACCATCCGCAGGTAGTAGCCAATGTCTCTAGCGCACTTTTCTTTACCAGCAGCATTCGAGGCAAAGTTGCTGCCTTCCATTTGAGTGGTATAAGGAAACTTTTGATAGACGGCTTGCGCTGCGCCATCAACAAGCGTGCCAGCATTTTTGCTCAGCGATTGCGCCGCTGATAGCCCCGCTTGTGCCTGACGAAAACGGCCAAAGGCCACCTGTAATTCGGAGCTGCTAAGGAAACGGCCTTGGGAATCAGCGGCTGCAACCGCCTCAGTGATGGGAGTTTTCATGATGGAATTTCTCTTGCTAAAAAATGAAAGAAGGAAACGGAATTAAAGACTAAAAACACAACCTGCTCATCACAAACGAGTTTTGGAAAAAAGATCTGAGCATTCTGACAGCGAGCCAATGTCATCAGGCAGTGCCATCAGTTAGTGCCATCAACAGCAATTTGCTGAGTAACAATCATGCTCAAAGCCTAAAACGAGTGGGATTTTGCAGTTGGTATTGTGGATGGGAACTGCTATTAGCTAACAGCAGCAGCGGCCCGATCAAAGTAGCTGCTTAGCTCGGACATGAGAGAGCTGCAATCACCTTGGGTGATGCCAGCACGATCGTTAGCGATAGCCAGTGCAGCTTCTTTCATCTTGTCGACGCCAGAAGAAACAGACGCGCCAGGAACGCCCAGTGCTGTGTAAGTCTCCCGCAGGCCGTTCAAACAACGATCTTCCATGACACTGGCATCTCCAGCAAAAATTGCGTAAGTGACATAGCGCAAGATAATTTCCATATCTCGCAAGCAAGCGGCCATGCGCCGACTAGTATAGGCATTTCCGCCAGGCGCAATGAGCTGAGGCTGATCGGCGAACAAAGCGCGTGCGGCATTTGCCACAATGCTAGAAGAGTTGCCGGTAATGCGATTGACAACATCAATGCGCTTGTTGCCATCAGCAACCATCTGGTTAAGCGCATTAATACTATTGTCGCTTAGATACTCGCCCCGAGCGTCGGCTTGGGAAACCACTTTTGTAAAAGCATCAAACATGTGAAATCAATCTCCTAAGTTGTGTAAGCTTTGAACTCACAAATGGAACTGTCTGTCCTACTAATCCCGGGCCGAGCAGCTGTTTCAGACTAAGGGTTATGTTCTTAATGAGATAATGAATATGTCTGTCATCTGACAATTCGAGGCTGTTGGTTGTTAAAGGGACACTCCCCTTAACAACCAAAAACCCAACAGTGCAGAACATCAACAACTCCAGACGCTAGCGGCAACATCAAAGACTACTGCTAGTTGATCTATTGCTCGGCGCTGTAAACACTAGAGGTTAAATACGCTTAACTCTGTACAGACGAATCTGGCGCTATGTGCACTGACACATCTGCTGTGCATTTCCTGTTGCGCACTTAAATTGTGCAGTGACAACAGTTGAGAGCATATTTTTCAGAGCCCATGACGTTATCTCTTCTGGAGTTGAAAGAACAAAAAAGCTAATCGATAAAAGGCCCAAGGTTTTCGAACCAGTGACTCCATTTAATCAAGATGCTTGTGCAGATCTTGTGCACAGTATTGTGTCTAACTGGTTACAATCGCCAAACTCGCTTCAGTAAAGTCTTTGAGAGATTAAGCCCACAACCACAAAACTTCAATCAACTTCATATCTAGTTACAATTGTTTGAGAGAGATAGAAGGAATGACCTCTATGTCATCATCTAGTGCGCAGTCAAACAGCATCGTTTTGAGATAGTGTTGCGCCCACTCTTTATTGAAAGCACGTTCTAGAATTCGCCTGGTTTTGTCATTCTTTTGCTGTTGTGAGCAGTAGTACTGCTGGCCTTGTAACAGGGCAGCTCTTTTGTCTAGGGTATCAACAGCCCGGGCCTCACAAGCCAGTTGGCAGTGAAGTGAAAGATATTGAACAGCCTGGTCTAGAAACGCCCTTTCTTCTTCGGGGCTTTTGGGGCTAACAAATAAGCAATGGTCGGAAAAGATGTTGCCCCAGGCTGGTAAGTCTCGAGTATGGCTAAAATCATAAGCGGGCAGTTGATTCAAAGCTTTGGTATAGCCATCAGGAAATACGCGGGCCGCAACTGAATCAGGTTTGCCATCGCTAGATACAGGACCTGATACTGGAGAAAGATCAACAATCGCCGCCGTAATAACACCACGAGCCACAACGATATCAACACCAAAAATCGGCAGGTCATAGCAGGGGTGAGGAAACATCACACAGTGCAAGATATCTAAATGCTTGCCGACTTTTGCGAGTTCTAAATGGAGCTTGCGGAACTGGTACGTTTGATAGCAGGTGTTTTCAATGATTAGCTGTTCCCCTTCTAGGGTGCCTTCAACATAACCCAGCTCTTTTGGTATTTCGTAGGAGAAGAGCATTAGCTGACTCTGCCAAATACTTTTAATTAGCCGGGCTAATTGATTAATCAGTGGATGCTGCTGCTCTTGTATAGATAGCTTCAGTTTGGTGGGGGTACGCAATAGAGCCATAATGTCTTTTCCTACAACAAAGTGGGCTTAGGCTTACCTTGTCGCATTGCCTGTGCAGATACCGTGCAGAAGCGCTCCATACAGGAAGAGCTCCTATTCAAGGACCTTAATCATGCAAGAACCTGAAGACTATACAAGAAACAGTCAGCATGATGCCTAAGGCACCGATTGTGATGTTCCTCTGGTCGCAGACCGCTGCAGCCGGTTGAGCAACCGACGAGCTAAGGATTTACCTTGAATAGGTTTGGTGATGTAATCATCCGCGCCAAGGGCAAACGCCCGGTCTTGTTTGGTGCGATCGCTATGCACACTCATAAACACAATCGGCAGCTGCTGCCACTGGGCATGACTACGAATCACCTGACATAGCTCAAATCCATTTATGTGCGGCATCTCAACATCCAAAATCACCAAATCAGGGCACACCTGATTGAACAATGTCCAAAATCGCTGTGGATTGGTCAATGGCGTAATCTGAAAATTCCAGGGGTGCAGCAGCTGCAATACCTGTTTAACATAGTGGGCATCATCATCAACGATCATGATCTTGCGCGGGCGATGGTTGAGATATATCGACTGGTCGATAATGTCCAACACATCTGCGGGGACAAGCGGATATTCCAAGATAATGGCCCCCCCTCGTCGGACCAAATCCAAGCGATTACCAAAATCAGCCTGCGGTGTAATCACCACCACAGGAAGCTGCGGCCAACGCTGGGTGAGCTGAGTGATAAATACCAATAGACGCTGCAAGATGGGTTCGTCGAGCACTGAGTTCGTTTCACTGGTGACAAGATTAATCAGCACCAGCTCTGGCGGGTCAGCAAGTAACTCTGAGGAACTGCTAAACGGAGCGTCTAGCGAGAGCGATTGGGCGGCGGATTCAATAGAGGCGACCACAGTCGGTACTAGTCCTTTGGCGACCGATAGCGCTGCCAGCTGCTGAATGTAGGGCATGTTGTTAACATCTAAAATTAGCAATGAAGTGGCCTGCGCGGCATTCTCCACTGGACACACTAGCTTGGGCGACTCATCTAAGGCATGGCCTAGAGTGGTAACAAGGGTATGGAATTGAGTGATTTGGGTCGGTGTTAGGGTGCTGCCTGCACGCAACAAAAGGGATTCTATTTGCAATGCAAGGCGATACCCCTCCATCAGGCCGAAGGTGCCTAAGGTGCCTGCTAGGCTATGGGCAATTTGCTGAGCCTGGGTTTGCTGTTGCTCGCTGAGATGGCGCGCGCCAAACGCATTGTGAGGAGTCGTCTCTTTGGTATGCGGTGCGGTAGATTCGTGCACTGTCAGTGAGTGAGCCAGCTGAACAAGGTTATTCCATCGCTCTAGGCTTTCTCCTTTGTGTGCCTGCCAAGCTTGAGTGAGCCCTGCTAAATAGCTTGCTTTGCGATCGCTCTCTTCAAGGTCGGTGAGGGTAACAGACGGCAGATGACTATCCGCAGGTGATTTTAGCCGGTAGCCCAGGCCATGCACTGTTTCAATCAGATCAGCGGCAGCGCCAGCCCGTTTAAGTTTTTGGCGCAGTCCTCTAATATGAGAGCGAACGGTCGCTTCACTGGGAAAATCTTCAGAAGACCAGATGCGATCGAGCAAGGCAGCTGCGCTGAAGGTTTGATGAGTGTGGTGTAAAAACAGCTCCAGCAGCGCGTATTCTTTGGCAGTTAAAGAGACCGGCTGCCGTTGATAGGTCACTTGGCAGCTCGTGGGATCGAGGTGCAGATCGCCCCAATGTAAAATCGATTCCATTTCAGTGTGCGATCGCCGTAGCAATACTCGAATGCGCGCTAACAACTCTGCCATATCAAAAGGCTTAACAACATAGTCATCGGCACCCGCTTCAAGTCCTTTGATTTTGTCGGTTTGTTGATCTTTGGTAGTGAGGAGCAGTACTGGCAGCTGATAGCCCTGCTGGCGCAGTCGCTGGCATAGACGAAGACCATCAAGCTGAGGCAGGATCCAATCTACAATCATCAGGTCGTATTCGAATGTAGAGGCATATGCCCAACCGGTTTCACCATCAACCACCCGGTCTACCACATAGTTTTGACGGTTGAGTTGCTCAGTTAGCAGCGTACTCAAGGCGTTGTCATCTTCTACAAGCAGTACTCTCATTGTTTAACTCAAAGAACTCGTAAACTAAAGCGACCAGTGAACCAACTTGGCAATCTCGCTCGCTAGCGCCAGCGGTGGAAAGGGCTTGGTAATAACGCCTGCTACACCCAATTTTTGAAAGAGCTGTTTTTCGGCGGTGCGGGTTTTGGCCGTCAGCAGCACCACTGGAATAGACTGGGTTACTGGATTTTCCTGCAGTGCTTCATAGGTGGCAATACCATCTATGCCAGGCATCATCACATCTAGCAAAATCACATCAGGTCGATGGCTCTCGGCTAGCTGAACGCCCTCTTTCCCGGAGGATGCTGCCATAACAGACCAGTCGGCTTCCATTTTCAAACTGATAGTCACCACCTTTTGGATGGAGACTTCATCGTCAATAATCAAGACACGTTTGGAGGGCATAGGACTTCCTCTGGGTACAAAATGAGTGGGCTTACGCCTGAGCGCGGCTAAGCGGCACTGTAAAGTAGAATCGACTCCCCTGCCCTGGGTGACTTTCTGCCCAAATGCTGCCACCATGCTGTTCAACAATCTTTCGACAGATGGTGAGCCCCAATCCCGTTCCGCCTTTCTCCCGCGAATCTGAAGAATCTAGCTGCTTGAACCGCTCAAATATGACCGCTAGCTTGTGAGAAGGAATACCTTGACCATAATCTTGGACACAGAAAAGCGCTTGTTTAGAATTGCTTTTCGATGACGGAGCGGCGTGGGGAAGATAGGGTTCTACAGTGAGCCGAACGGAGTGGCCAGAGGACGAGAACTTGATAGCGTTACCAATTAGGTTTGTGAGGACCCTAATGATGTAGTCCGGATCGACCCAAACAGAGAGTGAAACTGCCTGAGTTTGGAGGTCGATTTTGTGCTGCTGCGCCAAGGTCTGCATGGCTTCGGCGGCTTGATCTAGCAGTTTTGCCGTATCGCAAGCATAGGTATCCATCGTGACCTCTCCGGAGTCTATCCGCTGTAAGTCCAGCACGTTGTTGACCAGTCTTACCAGCCGGTCGGTGTTTTCATCGGCGACTTCTAGCATCTGCTGACCGTCGTCGGAGAGTTCACCCAAGCGCCCAGTGGCCAATAGCTTGAGCGAGGTATGGATAGACGTGAGAGGCGTTCGCAGTTCATGGCTCACCACCGCAATAAATTCATCTTTCATCCGTTCAATGGCAATGCGATCACTAATATCGGTTGTCAGGGCAAAAAAGCCTTTTACCTGAGGCTTTGACTTTCGCTTGCTGTTTCTGTTGTTTTTTTTAGAGACTTCTTTGTGCGGCCTGCTATGAGGCTCAATATGAGGAATGTAGGTGACACTGACTGAGTGCGATCGCCCCCCTTGAAACGTCAGCTCACTTTCATAGCTCACGGCCTCACCGGCTAGTGCTGCAACAATGTGGTCTTTCACCTTCTCATAGTGAGCTTTCCCCATCACCCGCTTCATCGACTTACCCGAGATCGTCTGTGGCGACTCACCGAGCCAATGCTCGTACACCTGATTGTTGAACTGGTAACACTGATTGCTGTCCACATAGGCAATCAATACCGGCAAATTGTTGGTAATCAGTCGTAACTGAGCCTCACTTTGCCGAAGCGCCGCTTCCACTAGCTGTCGTTCTTTAATTTCTCTCTGTAGAGCTAGGTTGGATTCAGTCAATTCTGCTGTGCGCAGCTCAACGCGATCTTCCAAATATTCCAACAGCTGACCCTGAGAAAGTGCCAGGCTAATTTGTCCAGCAAGATGCTGCATTAAGTCCAGTTCAAAGTCGGACCATTGCCGTGGGTTACGGCAATGGTGTGCGATCAGCAATCCCCATAGCTGTTTGCTTAAGCTCGTCTCACCCACCGATGGATTCATCGGCTGCACAATCGGCACAATCAGCTTTGACTGGACCTGCAACTCATCCATAAATTCCACCAAACAGTCAGATAGACCCGACTCAAGCTGGTGAACATCCGCCACCGGGCGCACCCGACCTTTGGCATAAAGCGCCTGATAATCCTCTGGGAAAACTTCTTCTGGGAACGCAATGTCCAGAATTGATGCATAGGGGGAAGCCACGGCTTCTCGTGTGGTTTTACCCGTCCCGTCAGGAAAAATTTGATAGATCAATACTCGGTCAGCATCGAGCAACCGTTTGACCTCGTCAACTGTAGTCTGCAAGATATCTTTGAGGTGTAGTGACTGCCGAATTTTTAGCGTAATTTCTGCCAACTGTTGGGTGCGCTGATGCTGGAGAGGTGAACGGTATTGCTGATGCTGATGGAGCAACTTTTGCATCAGCCGATTTTGTTCTATCAGTCCGAGCAGATTACCTTGGCCATCGACCACTGGCAAATGACTGATACGGTGTTGTTCAAGCTGTTGCAAAAGAGAAGTTAGCGTCTTCGGTTCTGTTGCCGATACTGTCATCACAGGCCGCGTTATAACCTTCGACAGTCGCAGCTTGGGCCAGTCAGCTTGGGCTGCGATCACTCTCATCAAATCCGAGCGAGTCGCAATGCCAATCACCTTCTGACGATAAACTGCCAGGATGCAGCTCGCTTCAGGGTTAGCCGCCATCAGTTCCATAACTTTTGCCAGCCTGGTTTGACTCGAAGCCGTCAACGGCTGAGTATTGGCCAAATCTTTTTCAAAAGAAAATTTACATCCGTCAGGCGTAGACTGCATTTGCTATCACGAGTGTTGCAGATCCACCGAAATATCGGTAAACCTGCACGTCTTATCGTTTAGATAACGCAGGGGTTTTAGTGCATGAGCACTGCCTTCTATCGAGAAAATTTTGAAGTATCTGAGAAGGGGTGTCAGCTAGCTGACTTAATCGAGCAAGGCAACCAAAACCCTCACCGAAGCCGTTATCTACCCCTCAAACTTATGAGATATTCGCCCAAAGCGTTGCAAAATCATTTCCAACATTTAAGTTATGTATGGCATTGTTAAGCGACATCTGCTTTTAGGACATCTGCTTTTAGATATCTTCCTTCGACAATGCCCCAAGACCGGTTTGCTCACCAGTCTGCAATACATTTTTACCCGTCGTGCATCTAATGTAGCGAGCGCTCCTAGCAACCTACCACCCCTGACAGTCAAAGCAGCAAGCATATTAGCTACTGCCTTCCATAACCGAGCTAATCCACTCCAGCTGGAAAGAAACACGGGTGTAGTACTCCCATACACCATATCGACCTTCGCCAAGCCTTTGACCCAAATCATTTTGGCCGGAGCTGATACCTGCGATCGCCCACCCGTCATCCGTCTGAATCAGCGCGGGTCCGCCACTATCCCCCGGCCCCGAAATACCTTCTAGCTCAGTACACTCTGGCGGCGCATCAAACTTAAACATCAGCCACTGATCGTCTGTCTTCTCAATCCGGTTGGTGGCTATTCTCATCTTGCCGTCTACGCTATCGGGACCGATTAAACCATTGCCAAAATCTCCCCTCCCCACAAACGTGACTATTTTTTCCAATTCATCTTTTTGAGTGTATAAGGGCAATGATGAAACAGACGTTACTGGCTGCTTGAGCTGAAGCAGCGCAATATCATTTTCTGCCATTTCGCCTGTTCCACTGTAGTTACGAAAACCTGGATGCACGAAGATTTTCTCAACCTTGCAAGCAACACTACCAATCTCGATCGGATTCTCTATTGAAAGTTCTGTTGCAACGTGGGCCGCACTCAAAATCCAAGTGGGCGCAATCAACATCCCCATGCCATCGTATCGAGTAAAAACTTCTGGCTTGGGTTGCACAGTAGACAACAGACTAGGCTTTAATAGTTCATCGATTTGATCGTAAGCAATTTGGACTTCTTGCTGAACACTATCAACCGCAAAAACCGCCGGAAAGCTCTCTGGGGCAATGAGATAACAAGCTGGGTCAACATCATGACGGATGATCATAGGTCAAGCAACAGCGGGACAGCATTTTCAAAATGTTCTACCAGCTCTAGATCCATATACTGATACTCATCGGGAATCTCCAGTACATGAATGACCTTATACTCAACCAAACGAGTGAACTCTGCAATGAGTCGATCCTTGTGCTTTTGTTCCATGGCCATGATGACATCGGCCCAGCGAATATCGTTGGCAGAGACTCGCCTTTTTGCATTTCGACTGGTTCCGGCTGAACGAGTCGAAAGACCACTACGGTTTCGCCACACTTTCTCGGCGGTAGGACTGCGCCATTGGTTGCGACTACAAATGAACAGAACGTTCATAGAAAGGCTGCTTTTAGTAGGCCATAAAGCTGACGGTGCAATATAGCAATCCTATCAGACCACCTCCGTAGATGAGACCCTTTGAAAGGGTTGAATGAAATGTGTAGTGGGGATGATGATCTAGCCTTTTGTGGAGAATGGCATGAATAATTAGAAAAAGCGCGATCGCAAGTCTTGCCGTCTGTTGGATGTAGCTGGCAGGATGGATCGACAGCCACAACAGCAGAGCGAATAAGGGAACATGGACAGCCACAAAAAGAGGGACGGCTGTCTGTTCAGGCAGCCGTCTAAATAGGTACAAAAGTTTCCATTCAGACTGAGCGATCGCATCCATTTCATGTGCAATCAGTAGAGAAAATCCCAAGCAAAAGATGACTGTGGACATAGGTGAATTGTTTGCAATTCAGCCTGTGACGTCCCCATCACAAGCTGAATCCGTCTGTGTAATCAAATCGTCTATTTTCTGTTTTTGGCTAACCAGTTCTCTCTTTGATATAGAAAGAGCGAGAGTGCTCCGCAAACACCGACAGAGGAGGTCACGAGTACATAGAGCGCGAGCCGATTAGAGGGCATCTTGAGCCGGTTCAGTTCAATCCGAGCAAAGAGGAGAAAAATACCTGCTGAAAGCAGAACATCGCTAGAAACAAGGGTAGCGATCGGGCTAGCGAAGGCTTCTTTGAAAAACTGGCTAACTGAAGCGCTGTCTGCCAAGAGAAACTGTGCAAAGATCCCCCAAGAAATAGCAACGCTTATCACCAGACAAACCAAATAGAGCGTCGCACGACTAGCAGGGGCAGGCGATCCTGAAGCTGATTTGCTTTGAGTTGCATTCATGATGAGCTTTCCTCGTAGTAAGGCTGTGTCAGCGGTAAGTTGATATTTGTATTGTGCCTACGAGAGATAATAGATTCAATTACCTATAAGGTAATAATGGGAGTGGTTGATTATGGCGGAGGCAATGCGCTGTGACGAGGAAAGTCAGTGGTGATAATGCGTTTGGTGCGCTGTTGAAGCACTGGCGATCGCAGCGAAATTTCAGCCAGCTGGACCTTTCAATGGCCAGCGATGTCTCACAGCGGCATATTAGTTTCCTGGAGTCTGGCCGGGCCAACCCTAGTCGTGACATGGTACTAAAGCTAGCTGCCGTACTCGATATCCCACTGCGCCAGCAAAACAAAATGCTGACCACAGCTGGATTTGCACCAACTTACTCAGAATTCGATCTCTCTGACCCAGAGGTCGCCCCCATTCGCAGAGCATTGGAATTTACCCTACGACAGCAGGAACCCTATCCCGCACTGGTCATGGATAGATACTGGAATCAGATGATGGCAAACAAAGGAGCTGAAAATCTGTTGGGTTGGCTGCTGGAAGGAGTGCATGCCTCTGAAGAGATTGGCCCCAATCTCGCAAAACTAATGCTGCATCCACAAGGGATCAGAGAACACGTGAATAATTGGGATGCGGTTGCCAATCACCTGATTCATCGAGTTCACAGAGAGACACTCGCAGAAGGACAAGATGAACAGTCCCAACAGCTTTTTGACGAATTGCTGACCTATCCAGATGTTTCAGATCTTTGGCGATCACCTGTCACAGACAACTGGCAGCTACCACTAGTAAGCACAACCTTTTCCAAAGGGGAGCATCAGCTCAGCTTTTTTACCACCCTGACTACATTAGGTACGCCGCAAGATATTACCTTGCAAGAACTGCGGCTTGAGTGCCTATTTCCTGCCGATGACACAACAGAAAAACAATTTCGTGAACAGTTTTAGGCTATTTTTTAGACGACAGATCTCTCACCCAGAAAGTCTAGTCTGGCAGGGCATAGGCCGGAACGTCTGCCAGCGTAATTTCATTCAGCTGGCGAACCTTCAAGTCCTGATAAAAGTTCTCTTGCAGTAGCTCTACTTTGGATTGAGAGGTAAGAAACAGCAATCCCCAAAAGACCCCCACTTTTTCGTGCTTGTAATCGGCTTCGGTAAGTTCACCTTCAATGGGCCCACCTAATATATCTGGGCGGAAGTGAGTCCAGTGGGTGAGCAACAGCTCAAAATCCATCCAGTTCACTGCGTCTTCAAACACGTCATCCCAGTGGGCTTCCAAAAACGCGTTGAGGGCTTCGGCGATTTCGCTGAGATTCTCTTGGTGGGCTAGCTGGGAGATGGCGCGAACGGCTTCTCTTTTGGAATGAGGCTTGGCACGGCGGTTGCGCACTCTAGAGGGCTCACTCATAGCAGCTGCGATCGCCTCTAGCTGCTCGATCAGCTCATTGAGTGTTACCTGCCTTTTGGCAGGGGGCGGAGCCACCGCGCGCCGATGGATGTGTTTTTCTAAATTCCGTGGCAGCTCTTGGGCGCCAAAGTCCAAATCATCGTCGAAGAAATCATCTCCTTCAAACGCTTCTTCCTGCTGCTCTAGCTCATGCCGCACCAGCGTGTCGGCTTTCAACAACACAAGCATGGAAGCGTACAAAAACGCCTGCCCCGACTCTGTCAAACTCGATTCGTATGAAGACTGACCGGCTTCTTTAGGCTTTTGAGCCAAGGGCTGATCTTGCAGTGTCTTGAGAAAGCGGTCAATAACATCAATAACCTGAACATCCCAAGGATCGATTTCACCTTTTTCGGCAAGGTCAATGAGAAATGCGATCGCGCCTTGAGCCAGAGATTTGGACATAAAAAAGCTATGCTATCTGCCGAGGTAAATACTAAAAACATGCGAGCACACCCGTAAAAATATCAAGCGCGCCAATGTCTTTTTTGCTACATAGGTTGACACTGCCACCTAACAGTGGGCTGAGCTTATACACAAACGTGCATTTTTGCAAGCCGCCACTCAAAAATATTTACAAACGCCTGAACTAGCGATTGCAATGCACCTTAATCACGCTTACTCGCGTTTTCTAGTCGCAGGCTGTGCAGGCATGACCAGTACAGACAAACTTTAGTACGTTTATTCTACAAGAGAAATTCGGTTTGTGCACACGGCATTCTCTACGCAGTTTTTCCCGCGGACTTACGCGTCTGTCTGAGGTTCTGCCTGAGGCAGCATTGGAAGCTGTTCAAGCTCTACTCGATAGCGCTCTACATCTTGTTCAAGCTCTTGAATACGCTGGTCTTTCTGCTCTATTTCTGGTTGGTTCTGTGCATAGCTTTGCAATTGCACCCATACACTAAATACCCAGGCGAGGGTAGCGCCAATGCCCGCAGCAACAATGAGCTCTACGCTTAGTGGTGCTTCAAAGTCTACGCCATTCACCACATGGATAACAGAAGGCGTGGTGTTTTCAATGCCGAAGAGCACCAGTGCCAGGCAAATCACGAAAATCACTACGAAATTGACTTGCTTCATAGGTTTCGCTCCAGTTTTTACTTTACATGTAGATTTTGTTCGACAACACTATAGCCGCAAAATCGCGGCAAATGGTCAAGCAGTATCTTTTTCTTTGGAAGTGAGTTTAATGTTTGGAGGTGGGGCTAATTGTGGATAAAAAAGCAAGAGAGTGGCTATCAGAACACATTCAGCTACCGAGACATTAGCTCCGCATCACATACCCTACACCGCGTACGGTTTGAATCAGGCGGCTCTCATTCTCAGACTCTAGCTTTAGTCGCAGGTAGCGAATGTACACTTCGATAATATTTGAGTCACCCATGAAGTCGTAGCCCCACACTTCTTCAAGAATGCGATCACGTGTTAGCACCTGCTTCGGATGGGAAATCAAATAGTCCAACAAATCGAATTCTTTCGCAGTTAGTTCAATCGTACGAGCGCCTCTTTTAACCTCTCGGGTCTTCCGGTTCAAGCTCAAATCGGCAAACAAATAAACCTCTGGATCTTCTGGCTGATTGCGCCGCAAATGGGCGCGTACCCGAGCCAGTAACTCTTCAATGCTAAAAGGCTTCACCACATAGTCATCGGCCCCGGCATCTAGGCCAGCAACCCGGTCTTCAATACCATCTTTAGCCGTGAGCAAAATCACCGGCATCATCGCGCCAGTTGCTCTCAATCGTCGACAGACCTCTACACCCGTTAGACCGGGCATCATCCAATCGAGCAGAACCAAATCCGGTTCATTATCCCGCGCAGCCATGAGTCCGCTGAGCCCGTCGTTGGCCACAATCACTTCATAGCCCTCGTATCCGAGTTCTAGCTGCACAAATTTGGCAAGCTTTTCTTCATCTTCTACGATCAGGATTTTAGCCGTTCCTTCAGAAGTATTGGTGGTTTCCTCAGACATCGACAGCGTCTCCTTATGTATCCAGCGATATGTCTAGCTGGGCCTTTGCTTACTGGCTCATCCTTCTTATAGCAGAGTGTTTCAACTTTTATTCGATTGTTAAGGTTTTACACCGGTAGGCTAACGGTAAAAACGCTGCCCTCACCGAGTTTGGACTGTACTTTGAGCGTGCCGTTCATACCTTCTACAAGGGTTTTAACGATAGAGAGCCCCAGCCCTGTACCACCCGTGGCCCTTGAGCGATCTTCGTCGACTCGGTAGAACGGATCAAAGATTTTGGTGAGGTCGGCAAGCGGAATGCCACGACCTTTATCTTTTATTTCTATGTGGGCTTTTTCTCCGTTGCGCTTGAGACTCACATCAATGGGCTGGTCGACGGATGAATACTTCATCGCATTGTCGATGAGGTTAATGAGAACCTGTTTCAGCCGGTTGCGGTCGGCTAAACCATGAACCGAGTCTATGTCGGCATGGATGCGATCGCTCACATACTGGCTCATATCTAATACTTCTTGGACCACTTCATCTAGCGGTTCGCGCTCGATTTGAAAGCGCATGTGGCCACCGTCAGCGCGGGCTAAATCCAGCAGGTCTTCAAGCAAATGAATGGTGCGCTCAGCTTCAGACGCTGCGATTTCAAGCCCTTCTTTTTGCGGATCAGTCAAATTTTTGCTGCGACGCAGGGTGCTTTGCAGATAGCCATGTACCAGTGTGAGGGGGGTGCGCAGCTCGTGGGAGACATCGCTAACAAAGCGACGCTGCTGGTCCCAGGCAGCCGATAGTCGGGAGACCATCATTTTGCAGGTTTGGGCCAGCTCCTGTACTTCGGTCGGGGCCTTGTCAAACTCTAGTTTGGTGTCTGCGAGGTTATGGGCGGTGATGTTGCCCGCGAGGCGATTCATTTTACGAATGGGGCGAATGGCGCGGCCGACATAGAGAGAGGTTGCGATCGCACCCACACCAATTGCGAGCAGGCTAGAGAGCACCAGCGTTCTGGTAATGCGCAGCAGGCTCTGGCTATCTCTTGTAATATCGTCCGCCACATACAGCTGACCGACCACCTGACCATCCACCCTCAGTGGGCTAGAGCAGGTGACCAGATGCCTGTTTTGTAGCGTAAACACCTCGAGTCCAGGTTTCTTTTCAACGGCTCGCATTAGCTCTGTCGAAAACCCGTTGGCCTGCCAAGAGCCCATATTCAGCGTGTCTGACTCAGCGAGCAATCCACCGTCTGGATTGGCCACCCAAATGGCAATATCAGCATCCTCACGATAGTCGATCGCCATAGAAAGAGCCTCTTTCACCAACATCGACTCCTCATAGAGGCCCACATCTTGTTCGAGCCGCTCAGCAATCATCAGTGCGTTGTTTTTGTGGCTCTCGACCAAAATGTGCCGCATCCGCATGTTTAGCCATCCTGTAAGGCCAGTAATACCTAAAATAGAGGCCGCCACCACGCCTACGGTGAGCCGGAACTGAATAGAGTTGGGATCGACGACGGATTTCATGGATGAGAATTTGAGAAGAAGTGACCAGGTGTCTACTTATACTTTTACCCTGAGCGCATCCGCCTAGTCTGAGAAGACGCTGATAGCCCCTAAAAGGTTTTATGAGCTAGCGAGCAGCCGTATTCAAAGAAACTTCTAATGGAAAACTCAGGCTTTCCCAGTCGAATCCTCTTTAATAGAAACTGTTAAGACACATCGGCGCTGACACAATCTAGCCTACGCTATGTCAAACGATTAAGCATTTACTGGTTGTTTGCGCATCTGTGGTTAGCAACTGGTAGCTCGCGTTAATTGCTGAGGGACTCCGCTCCCTTTTTTCCCATTCTCTTTTAAGGTTCATGGTTCAAACTCGTTCGTCACATCCGATTCTTTCGTCTACGCCGACGTCGTGCTCTACTGTGACACCAGTAACTACACCGTCAACACTTACACCGTTTGAGGAAAAGCTGGGTAGCCCACTGACTAAGCAAGCTATCAGCACACTGCAAGTTAACTTGGGCCGTCGGTGTAACCTCGCCTGTGCACACTGCCATGTAGACGCAGGTCCACATCGCACCGAAGAGCTTTCTGCAACCGTTTGCGATCAGCTCGTGAGCCTGATTCACCGTTTTGAGCAAATTAAAACGGTGGATCTGACCGGGGGTGCACCGGAGATGAACTATGGCTTTCGTCCGATTGTAGAAGCGGCAACCGCAAACGGGAAAGAAGTGATCGTGCGCTCCAATCTGACTATCTTTTTTGAGCCAGGTTACGAAGATTTACCGGAGTACTTTGCCCAGCATCGGCTCCATGTGGTGGCTTCTTTGCCTTGCTACCTAGAAGACAACGTCGATGCTATGCGCGGCAAAGGTGTTTATGACGGGTCTATCCGGGCGATCCAGAAGCTAAACGCACTAGGCTACGGCGAGAACCCTGACTTGCGGCTGGATTTGGTTTACAATCCGCCGATTCCAAAGGACGACAAATTTTCGCTAACGCCAGATCAATCAGGGCTGCAAGAGGCCTATAGCGCCTATCTGATGGAGCATTTTGGCATTGTTTTCAATCATCTGTTTACGATTACAAATTTGCCCATTGGCCGAACCAAATTTCAGCTTCAGCATCGGCAGCTGCTCTTGCCGTACCTCAAGTTTTTGGAAAGTCATCACAATGGCACTACAGTTGAGCATTTGATGTGTCGCAATGAGCTGTCGATTGACTACAAAGGCAATATATACGACTGCGATTTCAATCAAATGGAAGCCCTGAGCGCCCGCAACAGTGAGGGTAAAGCACTGACTGTCGCCGACCTGCTAGTAGCGGATTCTCTCGATGTGATTGAGCAGGTGGCCACTCGTCCCTACTGTTATGGCTGTACGGCAGGTAGTGGCTCTAGCTGCGGAGGTGCGCTTTTGTAGTTTGCTCTGTTCTACCGTTATCCCTGTTTCTACAGCGTTCACCGCTTCTAATGCTTTCACTGCGCCGCTCTTAATTACTCTCATAGACGCACTTTAGTCCTCACACATTTTCAGGAGTTGTCCAATCATGCTTGTCCAAAACGCTATTCGCTTTTTACCCATTACTTTTTTCAAACGAAAGACCTCACTCTCACGATTCATAAAGCTGATGATGCTGTGTTTGCTAGGGACGTTCGTTTTGGCGGTAGCGCCTGCTTGGGCCCAAGACGCAGCGGCACAGTCGAGCGGGCCATTTGCTCGCCTTTCGCAGGCACTGGAAGGATTTGTCGATTCGATTGATCAGCTAGGTTGGATTGCACCGTTTGTGTTTGTCTTGGCCTACATCGTGATTACGGTGGCGTTTCTACCAGCATCGGTCGTGACGCTGGGAGCTGGCGCCACCTTTGGCCCGGTGTTTGGCGCCATTTATGTATTCGTCGGGGCAATGATTGGTGCGACGGCAGCATTTTTGATTGGGCGTTTTGTAGCCCGTGATTGGATTGCCAAAAAGGTAGCAGACAAGCCTTTCTTCCAGGCATTAGATAATGCGATCGCCGAAGAAGGACTCAAACTGATCTTCTTGATTCGGCTATCGCCTGCGTTTCCTTTCAACCTTTTGAACTATGCGCTGGGGCTGACAAAGGTGTCATTTAAAGATTACGTCCTTGGCACCACGGGCATTATCCCTGGCACCATTATGTATGTCTACTTGGGATTCATTGCCCGTGAGGCCGCTATGCTGGGAGACACCAGCGGGACGACGCCGCAAGAAATTTTGATTGACTGGACGATTAAGATCTTGCTGTTTGTGACCATCGTGGCGATCTCTCTATATATCGCCAAGATTGCCCGAAAGGCTCTGAAAGAGGCTGTTCCTCAAGCCGAAGAGTCTACTGCTGCTGAGATATCTGATCCGGCTTAGCCAAGAAAATATTTGTGAAAAGAGAAGCGCCTAGAGAAACCCTCGGCGCTTTTCTTCTAGGCTGGTATTGATACTCTGCGCACTTTTGTATGTGCGCACCACGTAAGGTTAAGTGGTGAAAGTTAGTTGGAAATTTCTGTTCTTTTTTGCGGTCGCAGCGCTTGGTGCTGTTGCCGCATCATTTGTTGGTTGGGATACGCTTTCGCTACTGTTCGATCGGTCTGCCTTGACTGATTTTTTTGAGATGGCGACTGGACCTCAGGGCGTGCTCTTTTTTCTGGGAGCCCATGTCGTCGCCAACGCAGTGGGCGTACCGGGGACACTGTTGGTTGCTGTTGGCGGCGCAGTATACGGTTTATGGTGGGGAACACTCCTGTCGGTTGTGGGGGCAACCTTGGGTGCGATCGCAGCTTTTTGGCTCGCACGCTATCTGCTCTATGGCTGGTTCAAACGGCGCTTTGCAAAGAATGCGCTGGTTACCAAGCTTGATGCAATGCTGTGCGATCGCGCCTTACCCTGCGTCTTGACCATCCGCTTTTCACCTATTTCTCCTTTCAATATTGTCAATTTTGCCTTTGGTCTCACCTCGGTGCCCGCACGTGCCTATGCGCTGGGTACACTCATCGGCATCATTCCAGGCACATTAGCCTACACCTGGCTCGGCGTAACCGGCGCAGAAGCGCTCAGCGGTGGCAGTCTCATCCCGCTCATCATATGCCTGCTGCTGCTAACAGCACTTTCCGCCTTACCTGTCTTGTTAAAAAGACGATTACTAACCTAACCGAGATTTGCCAGAGCACTCCTCAGCGCGATATCCCGTCCTTGCCAAATCAATCTTTACGCGCCAATCGTTATTCACCAGCAATCATTCATCACCGATTCCAGCCACGGACAGGCGTATCAAAAGATACCGACACTTATTTTGTGTAAAGCTGAACTCTGTATCTCCATATAGTTGTTGTTTTTCTAGGACCTGCTGACATCTCCTAAGCAGGGATTCATTGAACGAGAACGCAAATGTGAGAGTTCCACATTATATTCACAACATTTTTGCATGCGTTTGTACGCTTCGATATGAGCATATTCGCTTTAGACCTGTCTTTAGCGCCAGATAAAACGGCCCCGCAAAGACAAAGAAAAGTGAAAAAACAACTAAAATCATTTCTAAAATATCAAAAGTATGCATCCCGCATAGTCCGCATAGCTGACGGGATTCAGCAAGTAGCGATCAATGTCTGGCCCAGACGCAGCAGCTGATCGATTTATCAACCCTTGTTAATGTTTTCACCGGAAAAACATGCGAATTTGATGCTTCAGATCACAGGTTCTAAACAAATAACTTTGTCTTAAGGTTCTGAACTAAAGACGAGACAGAAATAGCCTAAACACCTTGAAAAACCTAGAAAAGCTCGCCAAATAGACGTGCCAAAAAAGCAGCACTTGACGACATTACAAAGTCATACACCCACAATTACGGACATTTTCAAGTATCAAATTATACCTTTGAGAGAAATCCCAAGGATTGATTTTGCGCATTTCACGGTGTAATAATCATCCTGCAAAAGGATATAGGTATATCCACTGGGAAAATTGATTCGGTGAACGTTGAGGCTCGGTATTATCCCGATAGCTACTCCCAGTGACTTCTATCACTTCGGTAAAAGTCGCATCGCTCGTTTATCGTCTTGCTTTTCACTCACTGGCTCGCTCAAGGGGCCAGTGAGAACGTTCTCGGTGGTTGTTTGGTGCCAACTCATCGGCTCCATGCCTCTTGCAGCAGGTTCCAGAAGATTAGCTCGCATAAGGTGCCTGGGCCGAGTGCCAAACGGTGTCACGAGCGTTGGAGGAAGTGAATCAGCTGGCTTTTGCTGGTTGTGAAGAGTCTCAATAGATTGGTTTATGAAATGTTTACGAAAATAATGCTTCGCCGCATGAGCATCGGGAGGCAGCTGAGGCGTTCGCTTAGATCAGCTTGCTTCGTATTGTTAGGGATCCTTTTAAGCATTTCACTTAACGCTCTGGTTCTAACGCCCTCGATAGCCCAAACAACAGTTAATACAATCCCCAATAACTCAAGTATTCAGTACGATTCGCTGAATCAGGATCCGGAAAATCCTGGGACAGAAAGGGATAGCCAAGTTTCAAATACGGTTATCTATCGTTTGGGTGCGGTGGCAGGCGTCAATAACTTAGGGCTCGGCATCGTGAAGTCGGCAAATAAGTCAGCTGCAGAGCCCGGAGATGTGGTGATATACACCC
>ERZ1740067.84-NODE-84-length-72964-cov-17.908598_pt1 | contig 72964 bp, 48 predicted proteins | sample MGYA00581736_ERZ1740067 | MGnify/ENA primary metagenome ERZ1740067 (study PRJEB43018, sample SAMN04849236) | marine metagenome | isolation source: floating plastic debris | place: Pacific Ocean | collected 2008-08-27 | study: EMG produced TPA metagenomics assembly... | reverse complement strand
CCATTGCTCAAAGTCTTAGACTGTTGTCCTAAGTCACTCCGTCGCCGCTATAGAACCTTAACAATTAGAACCCTCCACATAAGGACATCTGTTGATAAGGTGCGGATTTTCAAAAGTTAAATATTAGCCTTGAGATTAAATGTCGCCCTATGAATTGGGATTGGGTCGGGTGTAGGCGTTATCAAAAAGTATCTGGGGCGATTAGTGCTTGGGGCGATCGCCTCAGGCACCGAGGGACAGACGTCCCCATTAAACTGATTTTTCGGAACCGTAAATCGACACCGCATTTTTTCCCCCACGCTGCTCAAGATACTTTTTTTGAGCCTGGTTTCTGGCATCTCGACCGTTAACAATCTCGTATAGCTGAGCCTCGGACACCTCCCATTCCACTTCATCCAGGTAAAGGGTAGCGTGCCAAACACACACATCAATTTCTGATAAGTGTGCTTCAGAAACACCATCAAGGGCAGAAAAACAGGACACTGGAACTGTTCCCTGTGTTCCATCATGGAACGCAACGCAAAACATCCCATTCATATAGTCGAAAGACTTGATATCCCAATCGAATGGTAAGCGTTCAACATATTGAGCCATAAGGTTTCTTCTCCAAACGGTTCGGAAGCAACACAATATTTTCTTGGTATCAGAAGCACTGTTCAGAAGCTAATCAATTCCACCGTACTGATTCCAGCAGGTCCATGCTGCATCAAGAACTTTTTCAAGGTCGTCAATCAACTTTTTAGCTGTTGTTTTCGAAATCTTTCCTTCAATTTCCCAGTACTCAACTTCGCCTTTTCCCAAGACAGCTTTAACATAGCCCCCCTGACCGATGATATGGACATGGGGTGGAGTGTGGTCTCCAGAAATCACGGTGAAGCGATAGCCACGGCTTCGATAAAAGACGGGCATAAAACACTCCACTATTTTCCTGCTCGTTATTATTTTATGTCTTTAGAAAAGGTATGTTATCCAGGCTTTTTTAGGACCCAATACTTGCTAAGAAAGTGGGTTTGATGCTCCACAATGTCAAAGCCTGCATCTTTCATCCTTCCATCCATATCGTCCTTTTGGTAATCCATGTAAAACGGTTCGTGGAAGGACTCGGGGAAGTATTGCAGCATCGGCGTGACCACAGGCACATCATCTTGCTGAATGGAATCGCAAATTATGCACACGCCACCCGGTGCCAAAACCCGATAGCTTTCGTTGATAATCCGCTGGCGCGCCCGCCCTGGCAGTTCGTGGAATAGAAATACGTTGGTGATGCCCTGGAAGTAGCCGTCAGTGTAGGGCAGGGATTCGGCGTTGCCCTGCACGAGCTGGGGCAGGGTGTTGGGCAAGGTGCGTAGGTTTTCGTTGGCGCGGCGTAGGTAGTGGGGAGATAGGTCAATGCCAAACAGGGAGGCGTCGGGCAGAGCTGCTTGGATATTGCGCAGGGCGCGACCGGTGCCACAGGCGATATCTAGGATTTTGGGTGATCGCCCCATCCCCACCAGCCCACCTTTCAACGGTGCCAGCACCCGCCGTCGCATGGCATCGGCAACGCCACTGAACAAAATTTCCACCTGTAGATCGTACAGCCGCGCTGAATTATCACTTAAATAACCATCGGTTTGGTTATGGAAATTGCGGGCATAATAGCCGGGATAGTCCTTGATGTTGACCGACTTGTTAAAGTCATAAACCTTACCCGTTTGGGAGCGATCCCACACCATAAAACTGTCCAAACACAGCAGGGGATAGGTGAGTAAATAGTCCAGCCACGGATCGTCAAACAACAGTTCCACGGGGTAGACTCCCGCTTCGCCATCGCGCCAGTCTTGGTCCACCAGCGCCTCAATACGCTGTTGCAGCACTTCAAAGACCTGAGGCTCAATGGTGGGAGCTGAGCGATTCGAAGGGCGAATTGTGGATAGAACCCGCTGAAGGGCGTTTTTGTGGGCAAGACTCAGGGCCATTTTGCCCCGGGCGAGCGCTTGGTGGGCGAGCTTAGCCAAGGCGATCGGAGGTGCAACAGTGTTCATACGAGGACTTGGAAACGGGTCGCGACTTTACTTTTGTTAATGTAACGAACCCAGCCCTCAGAATCTACCGGCGTTGCCCCTAGCTACAGTGGATATCGGACAATCCACTGCCCCTCTTCAATGCAATACATCAAATCAATACACCAAACGCAGATTAGTTAAAGGTGAATTGGTAGTGCATCAATACCAAAACCTTTCACTTAGCATTTTTTGCTATTTGGCACTCTGTTGATCAGCCATTTTCTATATATTCTTTCAGATCACTGATTTAGGGTGCGTCTCGTCTAGTTCATTCGTCATCATCGACCACGAATCGCCCCATTCGTATGCTATCAATGGGCAATTTAACGGTAAAAGTCACGCCGCTTTCAGCACCCGACTCAACACGAATAGTTCCATGGTGCTTATCAATAATTTGATAGCAAATACCTAGTCCAATGCCTGTCCCTTTACCAATGGGTTTAGTTGTAAAAAATGGGTTGAATAGCTTATCTTGAATTGCCTTTGGAATAGGAGGTCCATTATTTTCAATCTTGACGCTAACGTAGTCTCGATTGATTTTTTTAGTCTGAATTATAATTTTCGGTGCTTCTAATTCAACTTCCCCAACGGCATCCAAAGCATTGTGCAAAATATTCATAAATACTTGGTTAATCTGCGCAGCATGGCACTTTACCAAGGGTAAATCACCATAGTTTCGAACAATTTCTACATTTTTTGCGCGATGCCCCAGGATTAAAAGCGTACTTTCTATTCCCTCATGAAGATCAGCATCTTTTAGGGAAGACTCATCTAAACGAGCAAAATTTCGTAGGGAAAGCACAATATCCCTAATGCGCTCCGTCCCTGATTTCATAGACTCAATAATCTTCATCGAGTCTTTTCTTATAAAGCCAAGTTCAATATCTTCTAATCTTTCTTGGATTGCCGTTGTGCGAACAGGGTATTCCCTTTCATAAAGTTCAACAAGCTCTAGCAGGTCATAAAGATACCCCGCCGCATAGTCTAAATTGCCATGTACAAAGCTCACAGGATTATTGATTTCGTGGGCAATACCCGCAACCATTTGCCCTAACCCAGACATTTTTTCACTTTGAATTAGTTGGGACTGGGTGGACTGTAATTCTGTTAATGCCGACTCTAAACGCTCATTTTTAGTTTGCAGTTCTTCGTTATATTCTCCGAGCTGCTGTTGCGATCGCAACAGCAAATCAGCCGTTTTATTTAGGGTTCTCGCCAGGGTGCCCACTTCGTCACCACTGGTCACATCAGCGCGCACCTTAAAATCACCTTGTCCTAAGGCGATCGCCATCTTATTGATTGCTTCAATGGGCTGGGTAATATATCGCGACACCAAGTACACAATGACTAGCAGAATTAGGGTGGAATAAACCCCAATAAAAAAGATCTGGCGAGCTAGTTCTTGCGCCGGGGCAAAGGCTTCTTCCTGGCTAATTTCCGCCAGCAATGCCAAATTGCGATCGCCCAGCCATCGATACACCCCCAGCACTGGCACGCCTTCGTAGTTTGTATACAATCCCTGACCGTTTCGCCCCTGGGTTGCCTCATCAATGCCAAAAGTGGCGACCCCGTCAGGATATTTATCAGACTGGTTTTGGTCAGAAAATAAAAACTTATTTTTACCCTCAAGACGCCCCACTAAATAGGTTTCCCCGGTACGTCCCAGCCCTGTGCGGCTGCGCACCAACGCGTCCACCTCTTCTAAATCTAGGGAAATAGACAGGGCTCCCAGGCGATCGCCATTAATATTAAAAATCGGCGTAGCAAAAGAAATAGCGGTCTTTTGGGTATCTGGCACTAGATAAAAAGTGGGACGAAATTCCGTTTCCTCCGCGGAAAAGTACGTGGTGGTCGCCCCCAGGGGTTGATACCTTCCCTCCAGATCGGGATTAGTGGAGAAGGTGATAATCCCCCCCTCGGTCAAAATCGATGTTTCCCGCAGGTTGGGCTTGGTGTTCGTTAATTCCTTGAAATATCGCACCAGGGGCAAACGGGTGGCTTGGTGATCGCTCCCCTTACTTTCCATCAGCGCCTGGGTCCATCGGCGCACCCTCGGCAGCCGCGACACCAGCACCACATCCTGACGCTGGGTGTTTAACCACTGTCCCAGCTCATCATCCTTTAAAGACACCGCCACATTGAGGCGCTCAAAGGTGGATTCTTTCAGCGCCTTCCGGGCGAAATCATAGGCCATAAACGACACCACGGCGATCGCAGCAGATGACAACAGCGAAAAGCTCACCACCAACTTGAGAAAGATGCTGCTTTTCGGTCGCTTTGCGTACCCTGATGCCGCGCGTTTCGATGGCGCGCCGGCAACCGATGAGTTATTAGCTACTCCCATGCCGAAAAAATTGCGGTGATTTCCTTAACTGCCCGCTCCGTTGCTGCCTCGATGGAAAGCTGTTCCGTGGCGATGCTCCGCATAATGCCGCCCCAAATATTCTGCGCCGCCACCTCCCCATAGGCAGGATTAAAAACTTGGAAAGAAGGGCGGGAATTTTGCAACTGCTGGAGCGCCACTTTGACGTGAGGATCCTTTTGATCCTTCCAAAATTCATCCTCTAATAATTGAGGCATCACCGGTAAATATCGCGCCTGGGCACCCTGGGTATAAGCCTGCAAGTTCTCTGGCTGAGCCAGGTACGCTAAGAACTCCTTCGCCGCATCCTGCTTTTGAGACTGGGAAAAGATCACCACCTGCTTCAGCTCAATGGTGTGGCGCATGGGCTGACCGTTGGGCTTATTGGGCCAGGGCACCGTTGAAAGCTGTTTAAAATAAACCTCCTCGTCCTGTCGCTGGGAACCAGGGGCGGACAGCGTATGGTTAACGGTCATCAAACTCTTGCGGCTCAGCAGGGACACATTATTGCCCGTGTTATCCCAGTCAACGGCGTCCGGCGGTACAAAGCCTCCCTGGTAGAATCGCGCGTAATCTTGTAAAGCAGCCCCCAACCCTTTGCGCACTGCTGGCTGATTCAGCTGTAAATCGCCGTCCTCGCTGAGAATTTCGACGTTGTAAGCCTCTAAAAACTGCTCAAAGTTGTTGTATGTGTCCAAGCTTCGCGACATCGGCATACCGATACTGTAAATATCGGGTCCCGCTGCTTGCCGTAGGGGAGCCTGGGCGTTTTCCCAAAATTTCCAAAAGCCTGTCCAGTCTTTGGGGATGGCGCTGGCGGATTGCCCACTGTCCGCCAACAAACTTTGCCAGCAGTGGATATGAATTCCTGACTGCATAATGGGCACCGCAAAGTAGCTGCGATCGCCCGTCACATTGTTTTTGTAGCGCACCCCCCGCAGGGCTTCAGGATCGTAGAACTTTTCCAGAGGCTTCAACACATCAGAAACCTCCACCAACTGCCCGTTCCACGCCATGCGAGGAAACACCGCCAAATCGCCCACGCCGGTGTAGCACACGTCGGGAAGGGTTTTGGCAGATAGGGCATTTTCAATTTGCCCAATCATATCTTTCTGGGCAATTAACGCTAAATCGATGGTTTTGCCGCTTTTCTTTTCCCAACTGGCGGCAATTTTCCGAATGGCATCACTTTCCTCGGGGTAGAATCCCTCCTGCCACCACACTTTTAAGGGGCCGTCGCCACCGGAGTTGCCATTGCCTTCCGCACTGGATTGGGTCCCTGATTCTGGCGATGATTGTTGACCACAACTTGCCAAACCTAAGCCCAAGGAAAACCAAAGTCCTCGATTAATAAAACGCCGCCGCTTCATAATTTTTCTACAGCTTTTCCTAAGAACTGTCCCTATATGCGTTGGTTATGATGCAATCCCTTTGAGCAAATGATGGTCGACGCCTGAATTCGTAAAACCGTCAGCGATCGCTGGAGATCATCGTTCGCGAAGCGTTGGCAGAGCCAATAGTGCGGATTCAGCTTCGGTTACGTGACTCAAATTGTCCTGGTTTTGATCGAGCTGACCATACTCAAAAAAGCAATTACACTTCCTTCGTAATCCTTTTAATTCCCCTCACGATCAGAAAAATCTCAATACAAGTTCAGCAACCAAAAGCAGGGTCACCCCAGTGGTGATGGGGCGATGAGGCCATGCTTTAAAACGATTGTACTTTGCACTTTTTTACCTCAGCCCAAGTCTTTACACAAAAGTCATTAAAAAATAGCGCAGGCAATTCTACTGTCGCCACAAAAACGTGGTGGCTCCTTTGCCCCTTAGGGTGGAGCTATTCCATAGATTGCCCCGGCAAGTCACTCTTCAAATAGTCACGGTGTAGGGCCGTTTGCATTGCCTGGAAAAGCTCCTGCCAGTGGCCGGGTTGGGGCTGGCGGAAAATTTGCGCGGTGGGATACCACGGACTATCGGCGCGATCGCGAAACCATCGCCAGTCCCCGTGAAACGCAATGGCAATCCACACCGGTCGAGCGATCGCCCCGGCCAAATGGGCAATGGACGTATCCACGCTAATCACCAAATCGCACTGGTTTAAATAGGCGGCGGTGGTGGCGAAGCTGTCCAAAGATTCGCTCAGGTCCACAATGTTCAAATCCTTGAGGTGCTCGCGATCGCCATCGGTCACCTCCTTTTGTACGCTGTAGCACTGCACCTGGGGGAGGTGGGCGATCGCCGCAAAATTTCCCAAGTCCGTGGAACGCTGGGCGCGAGTAGGGCTATCGGTATTGCAATTCCAGCAAATGGCAATTTTTAGCAGATCGTGATGGCCATCGGGCACCGGCTTTTGGGGCGGCGGCAAGGGAGGCGTCGACGGGGGCAACAGGTAGGGCACCGGGTGGGGAATTTGGTCGATAGTGCCGATACCCAAAATATGGGGCAGGCTCATAAACGACGCCTGATAATCAAAATGTCCCTCTTCGCCGGCGGGGGGACGATAGTCGGGAACACCCGTTAGGCGCTCCATCAGAGGAATCAGCGGCGGCGGCGCTTGGAGGATAATGCGTTGGCACCGTTCGGCGGCGATTCCTACAAATCGGGAAAACTGGATGGCGTCCCCAAAGCCCTGCTCCGCAAATAGCAACAGGGTTTTACCGGGAATCGGCGATCCGTCCCAGGTGGGCTTTTCAAAACAGTTGGCATAGATGGCACGCTTTTGGGGATCATCCCAGCGCATTTCCTGTAAGGCGAACCCTTCCCTTAATTGTCCGACGCGCAGCAGGGCTTGGAATAGGTTTGTCTTGGCTTGGGTGAAGTGGGGCAGTATGTTCACCGCCTGGCGATATTGGGCGATCGCCTCCTCCGTTTCGTTGTTTTGATCCAGCGCCACTGCCCGGTTGTACAGGCACATGGCGTAAAGGCTGGGCAGAGAGTCGTCCGTGGAGTTGACCGCCAAACCGGTGGGCTGATTGAAAGTTTCTAGGGCGTTGGGAACCAGCTTAAGCACTTTGCTAATGCAGGCGATCGCCGTATCCCAGCGATGTTGACGGCTATATAACGTTGCCAGCCCGTACCAAAGCCAGGGCTGATTGGGATCCAGCAGAATACTGCGCTGAAGGACGGCGATCGCCTCAGACGGTCGATTTTTCTGAATCAAGTGGGCTGCCTGACTAAGCCAAGGAGCCGCAACGGGATCGGGAGTCACAACAGGAGCAAAGGGGGAACGGTCAACACAGTCCATAAATGCAGCCGAAAGCCGGGAAAGACGCCTAACCCCTCCCTTCGTGGCTAACTCAACCGCACCAGGGCAACTTCATCTAATAATCGCTCATTGGCTAACAAATCATCGACACTCACCCGCAATTGGCGCTGCTCATCCACCCGAAAACTCACCCGCACCCGGTCGGTTCCCGGCATTCCCGGCGGCTCTAACGTCGCCAAATTCCGTGCCCCGTCGCGATCGTTCAGCGCCTTTACGCTACGTTTTCCCGTCGTTTTCTTCGTAACAATACGGTCCCCCTCAAAAAACACCTCCACATTGCCCGCTTCTTCCCCCAGTTCCCCAATCACCAGCTCAATACGCGGCTGATTATTAACCGATGCTCCCAACGTCAAATCCACCGGCTCCACCATGGGGTAAGGCTGCCCCTTAGAAATAATGGGATGCCAATCGTGGCGGTTATCTCGCCGGTTCCAGTAGCGCACCCCGTAGCCGTGGTACAGAAAATCCTTTACCGTCACCCCCTGAGCCACTTGCAATGCACCGTGGGCGATCGCCTCTAGGGGCTTACTTTTAAGGATTTTTTCCTCAGGAAAATACTCCGTCAACCACCGCTGCACCGCCGGCACCTTGCTGGTGCCCCCCACTAGCATCACCCCCTCGATGTCCCCTAAGGCAACCCCCTCTCGCCGCCCCTGCTGCAATACCTGCTCCAAAAGTTCACTGAGCTGATCAAAAAAGCCGTGGCTCTCTAAGATTTCGCCGAAAGCCTTTCGGTTTAAAGATAGCTCCACCGAATCCAGCGTTTCGTCATCAAAAAACACTTCGCTGGCGCTGTTATTTTTTGACAGCTTTAGCTTCATCCTTTCTATCAGCCGAGTCATTAAAGGTGACGCTTCAATGCCCTGTTTCTCCTTGAAGAAGTCCATCAACCAATTATCAATATCTGTCCCCCCCAAATTAATGCCCGCCTTAGCTAACACCTGAGCTGTTTGGGCTACCTGGGCACTTTGGCTGAAGTCAGTTTCCCCCCAGCGCATCAAAAATCCCAACGGACGCCCCGTTCCCTGGGAAGCCATTTTGTTGATTTTCACCAGGGAAATATCCAGCGTTCCACCGCCAAAGTCCACCACCAGCACCACTTCGCGGCTTTCCGATTCATAGGCTAACGCCGCCGCCGTCGGTTCATCTAACAACCGCACCCGCTCCACCTGCCCCAAAGCCGTGGAGGCGATCGCCTGACTTAGCCAACTGCGATACACCTCAAAGCTATCCACCGGCACCGTCAAAATCAGCTCCGATCCCGACTCTCCATCGAGCCATCCCGCCGACTGCATCTGCCGGGCAATCGCCGTCAAGAACCACTCCCCCACCTGTTCAAAGCTGACCGTATGACCGTCCAGCTCCGGCAAAAAACCCTGAATTTCCGTACCAATGCCCCGTTTAAAGCCGCGAAAAAATCGAGAGTCCGCTAGCCCATCCAAACCGCGATCGCGCACCGACTGCCCCGCCGCAATTTTCTCCGCCGAAGCACTTTCCACATAAAGCAAACTGGGGATCACCGCCGGATTATCCACCTGCTGCATCGACAGCCCCGGTAGAATCAACGTCTCTGGTTTCTGCGTCCCCGGATTCCAGCGGGCAACAACGGTATTACTGGTCCCGAAATCAATGGAAATGGTCATAGTTTCGTATCGTAGGAGCGATCGTAATTTCGACTACAAGGGTTTTGTTGCCGACGACGTGAGCCAAGATTGAAACGGGTGGAAATAATGGTAGCAGCAGATCTTAAGAAAAATCACTGATTTCTGCGCTTTATATTATTACTTTAATTTTTTTGTCTCATTTTTGCGGGGAATTTTCCAAGGCATCTGATGAAATAAGCTCCGCGGCGCAGGTGCTGATGCATCAAGCAAGGCAGACAAAGAAAGGCCTATGAAGGAATTGCCCGCAAGAGCACCCGCGAAAGCGACCATAAAAAACGGCAGGAAAATTTTCATTTCCTACCGACAAGAACACAGCAATTGTGAAAACAAGCACGCAAACACAAGGCATTACCCTTGCACTGCTCGTTGTGGACGGTCTTAACCGTAAAAGGTTTAAGCCCTAAATCAGCTTCACGGCGCGAAGGGTAAACATGGTGGCAGCGGCGAAAACCACCATGCCACCAAGGAATGCGAAGTAAGTAATAACGCCAGGTACGGTCATGTTGCAGCTCCTTTAGCACTATGCCGAGTGTATCTTTTCCTTTTGGAAGGGCGGGGGAAACTACAAGGTCCGTTACACGGCGTGGGCTCGGGATAAAATACGGCTTTGAAGGATCCCCTAAGCCCCCAGGAGCCCGTTTATGAGTGTTGTGATTCCCGTTAAGCTGCCCCATACGGACTATGAGGTGACCATTGGGGCGGGGATGTTGGATCGGTTGGGGGCGCTGATGGGCGATCGCGCTGGGATTTCCAATAAAAAAGTGCTGCTGGTGTCCAACCCGATTATTTTTGACCACTATGGGGAGCGGGCGATCGCCTCTATGACAGCGGCGGGCTATGACGTGGAAACGTGCATTTTGCCGGCGGGGGAGCAGCATAAGCATTTGGGATCGATTCAGCAGGTTTATGACGAGGCGATCGCCCATCGGCTGGAACGAAAATCCACCATGGTGGCCCTGGGGGGCGGCGTTATTGGGGATATGACCGGTTTCGCGGCGGCCACGTGGCTGCGGGGGATTTCCTTTGTGCAGGTGCCCACGTCGCTGCTAGCCATGGTGGATGCGTCCATTGGAGGAAAAACGGGGGTCAACCATCCCCAGGGCAAGAATTTGATTGGAGCGTTTTATCAGCCGAAGCTGGTGCTGATCGACCCGGAGGTGTTGGAAACCCTGCCGGTGCGAGAGCTGCGGGCGGGTATGGCAGAGGTGATTAAATACGGCGTGATTTGGGATCCGGAGTTGTTCGAGATGCTGGAGCGGGCAGAGCGGCTGGATGAGTTTGAAGCGGTGCGTCCCCTGTTGACGGAGATTTTGCGCCGGTCCTGTCAGGCAAAGGTGGAGGTGGTGAGCCAGGACGAGAAAGAGTCGGGGATTCGGGCAATTCTAAATTACGGACATACGATCGCCCACGCGGTGGAAAGTTTGACGGGCTATGGAAAGGTGAACCACGGGGAAGCGGTGGGAATCGGCATGGTGGCGGCGGGGGCGATCGCTCGGGAATTGGACTGGTGGGATGGGGCCAATTGTCCCCGTCAAGATGACATTATTGCCAAAACACAACTGCCCACAAAGCTGCCCAGCAAGCTAACGGACTTAGACAAGATCATTGACGTCCTAAGCCTGGATAAAAAGGTAGAAGACGGTAAGGTGCGATTTATTCTTCCCCAAGAAATTGGCAAGGTGGAAATCACCAGTGACGTGCCCAAGTCGGCGCTAAGAACGGTCTTACAAGAGATGACTAATTAGTCGTAAATTCTGGTCTGCATTATCACTTAATCCGGTATGCGATCTAGCTCCAGAGAGTCCAAGAAATGCAAGAAGTTATCTCCAATTAAGGAAATGTTGGAATAGGTGCACTCTTCTTCTTCCATGGGCTCTTCTTCTAGTTCATGGTCCCAGTAGTAGACCTTCCCGCAGTCTTTTCCCAACGCCGATATGCAGATTATGTTGCCGCCGCCATCCGCCGCAATCGGAATTAAATTTCTGGGCATTCGATCCAGAAAGCACCTGTAATTCCAAAACAAGTTGTAAGCGTGTCCACCCCCATCGTGTTTGGGAATATAGAAGAAAATTTCGCACCTACCATGATCTGCCAAGTCGCTAGAAGGAGTATGAATGCATTTGAAGATGACGTCATGGTCTCCCCCTCCAAGGTATCCTCCACCATACTCAAGGAGAAAATCTCTACATTCCTGTGGAAGTGACATGCCAATCTCGCGCTCAAAATTAATAAGCACAGTTTCAGCTTCTTCTCTAGTTGGCAGAAGGTCATCCCGAATTAAATTTTCGATTTTTACATAACCAAGTCGTGAAATTTGCTGGCTAAAGCCTTCCATCTTTTTTCTCACCTGTCCTAATCGCCCTGATTTAGCCTACTTAAGCTTGCAAACTTTGCAGCAGAGAATAAGCGGCCTTCTGTTTTGCCAGTTTCTTAGTGCGCCCTTGTCCTTTTGCGATCACCCCCTCAAGTCCCAAAATACAAATAAATTCCCCATTGTCCGCCTGGCTAAATTGTTCCGTTGGCAAGGGCAACTCCCGTCGCTGACAGTAAGTATTTAGCTCACCGATAAAGTTTTTATTGATTGCAATTAGCGGCGATTTCTGGGGGAAATCCTGGGGCGGTTTTGGATTTTTAGTCACGTCCGGCGGCGTGGCATCGAGGGCGGGAGCCTGGGTAATGGGAATTAACGCGCTGTTGATATGGGCGCTCCACCAGGCGATCGCCGCTTGGGCCCGCGCCTGTTTTTTCAACCGATGTCCGGCAGGTTTATCCACGGTTAATTCTTCTTCGGCGTTATTTACCACCGCCCGCGCCACCCAATAGTGAGCCTGACCGGTGATTTCAAAATTTACCGACCAGCCTTTTTGGGATTTCAAAATATCTAAGGTAGAAATGGCTAGCTCGGGGGACTGAATCAGACAATTGCACACCCCTTGGGCGATCGCCCCTTCCTGCTCCAGCACCACCTCCGACAACAACAGCGCCGCCCACTCCGCCACCCCCAATCGCCCCAGCCGCGCCAGGGTTTCATCGCGCACCGCCTCAAAATCCCCCTCTTTCAGGGCAAAGTGCAGCAGCTTGATAAACTCGTCATCGTCCAGGGATCGCACCCGATCCCCATTAGCCAACTGACGGCGATATAGCCCGTGGCGCTGGCGGCGATGCACATCGTCAATTTCCTCCTTTTCCTCCTCCAAAGTGCTGTTGATATGGTGCGCGATCGCCCCCAACTCCTCCACGGTGTACGGCGGCGGTTGATTACGGGCGATTGTGTGCAGCACCCGATGGTTAACAAAATCCGCCAGCCGCCGCAGGGGAGACGTGCTGTGGCAGTAAGCTGACTCGGCCAGGGCAAAATGACCGTCTGCCGTTGCCCCATACTGCGCCTTATTCAAGTCGTGGGATAGCTCGTTGCGCAAAGCCTCCGCTTCCTCGGAAGTGCCGCCCAGCAACGTTTCCACCAGCGACGCCGTGGATCCGTCCCACTGGCGCGCCCCATGATTGCGAAATAACGCCGGGTAGCCTGAATCTCGCAAAATATTCGCCACCGTCACGTTAGCCAAAATTGCCAGCTCGGCGATTAACATCTGCGATCGCAACGGCTGGGGGGTGGCTCGCCCCTCTTCGTCGTAATACACGCCCCCCACCACCATGGCTCCGATGGCCCCCTGAGCCTGCCGCCGTGCCGATAGCTTTTTCGCCCAAATTTGCCCATAGGACAACTGGGCAAACAGCTCATCATTAGGGCGATTTAGCACCTGATCCGCCTCGCCATAACTGAGCCGCCGCACATTTAAAAACCGCACAAACCGCCAACGCACTTCCCCCACCGCCGCTGACGAATCTAGGGCGATCGCCAACTCCAGCGCCGGACACTCCTGCCCCGGTAACAGGGACAAACTGCCGTGGGACAGCTCCGGAGGCAACATCGGCTCCACCCCCCAGGGAAAATAGCGCGACGTGACCCGCGATCGCACCATTTGATCCAGCACCGAATCCTGGGCAATTGCCGCCGTAGGATCCGCCACATACACGTAAACCACCGCGCCATTGTCCTGGGGCACCACCCAAAAGGCATCATCCAAATCCATCGACGTTTCCCCGTCGACAGTGATCCCCCGCGCCGCCGGTCGCTGGCTCAGCAACGCCGTCGTATCCAGCGATCGCGCCGCCAAAATCTCCTCCACCGAAAACCGATTAGTCATGGGGCACATCCAATCCCGAATATTTCCCAAAAGAACCCTGATACTTTTGGTGAAAACTACTATAATTACCAAACTACAAAGAAACTTGGTTTAAGGGTATCTTTTTAGCCGCCCTCCCATCACCCCCTTCCCATCTTCTAATCCCTTATCTGCCCTTTGCGGTAACTGCCACACGTGTTTGCCACTGCCCTTCCCCGAACCGCTGACCCCAACGCCCTCCCCCGCGACCTGTTTGGGGCGATCGCCGACCTAAAGCGGGATATGAACGCCGTCATTTTGGCCCACTATTACCAAGAAGCGGACATTCAAGACCTCGCGGACTATCTCGGCGATTCCCTAGGGCTATCCCAGCAAGCGGCCCAAACGGACGCCGACGTGATTTTGTTCGCCGGGGTGCACTTTATGGCGGAAACGGCCAAAATCCTTAACCCCCACAAACAGGTCCTTTTGCCCGATATTGACGCCGGCTGCTCCCTCGCCGACAGCTGCCCCGCCGAAGGTTTCGCCGCCTTCAAAGCCCAACATCCCAACGCCTTGGTGGTGTCCTACATCAACTGCACCGCCGAAATCAAAGCCCTCAGCGATGTGATTTGCACCAGCTCCAACGCCGTTTCCATTGTTAATCAGCTTCCCAGCGATCGCCCCATCATCTTTGCCCCCGACCGCAACCTGGGACGCTACGTGGCGGACCAAACCGGACGCGATCTAATTCTGTGGGACGGTAGCTGTATGGTGCACGAAATTTTCTCCGAGAAAAAGCTAGTACAGCTGAAGGTGCAGCATCCCCAAGCCACCGTTCTTGCTCACCCGGAATGTGAGCCGCCGGTGTTGCGCCACGCCGACTATATTGGCTCCACCACTGCGTTGCTAAAGCACGCCAAGGGGAGCGATCGCGACACCTTTATCGTAGCCACCGAGCCAGGCATTATTCACCAAATGCAAAAGGCTGCCCCAGAAAAACGCTACATTCCCGCGCCGCCCACCACCAACTGCGCCTGCAACGAATGCCCCCACATGCGCCTTAATACCGTAGAAAAAATTTATCTCGCCCTTAAAAACCGCACCCCCGAGGTCACGTTGCCGCCTGACACTTGCCAGGCGGCCCTTAAACCAATTCAACGCATGTTAGAGATGAGTTAGTGATATAAAGCAGCCCTAAAAAACATCCCTAGGAGCGCAACATTTGATAGGTCAAGCGCACAAATAAATCGTCCACTTGGTCGCCGGTTTTTGCGGACGTAAAATAGCGTTTCACCACCTGGCTATGGTCATCAACTGCTTTTAAGGATGACGTATCAATGGGCAGTCCTTCATTTAATAAGTCAGCCTTATTTAATGCCACCATCACCTTACTTTTAGGGTTAATGGTGCAGAACTGATCCAAATGTTCCTCCAGCGATCGCAATGTGCCCGGACGGCTAATGTCAGCCACTAAAATCGCCCCGCGCGCCCCTTGGAGGTAGCTAGGCACAATGGCTTTAAACTTATTTCGCCCCTCTAAATCCCAAATTAGAAGCTGTACTTCTGAAGTGGCAATATCCGGCAGTGACGGATCCAACTCCACCAGTTTCCGCGAAATTTTTACCCCCACCGTTGACAAATACCGATCATCAAACTGGCGGTCTACAAATCGACGAATAAGGCTAGTTTTGCCTACCCCAAAATCCCCAACTAAGCAAATTTTCTTTGATACTTTAGCCATACTTATCGATATACCATCGCTTTTCCTTGGTAGAAACACCCAAAAATATACAGTGCACAAGGGGGTACTGGAATCCCGTCTAAGGTAGAAAGGATTCTACTGAATAAATTGTCGCTTCCTTTGGGAAAATCACAATATTTCAAAAAGATTCGATTCATTTTCCACACCATTACATCGTTCCCGTAGATCCAGTGGAAGGAGCTTACTCCAAGGCTGGTTTACGGCGATCGCCATCCACACCATTGCCGCACAGATCACAAAGCTCAATCACTTTCGTTTGTAATGTTTCCAAAGGGTGTCCCCCTCGCTTCAGGATGAATTCTAAATCCAAAAGAACGCCCACGGCAGCTTCTAGGGTTGGCAGGGAAAGGGGCTGCACCTCGCGCTTGAAATAAAAAATTCGCTTGGGGTTGCTTACGTCGGCGGCTCTGGCGATCGCTCGGTCATCTCGCTCCCCCTGCACCAGAAGCGCCTTAATCCAAAGCCAGGTGCGAAACTTCCCCACCACCGTCGCCACGATGGGAATGGGCGCTTCGTTGCGGGCGATCAAGTCCCCCACAATACCCAGAGCTTCGGCGGTTTTTCCTTGGCGAATGGAATCAGCGAGGGCAATGCTGGTTTGGGTGGAGGTGGCGACGAGAGCATTTACGGTGGCGGCGGGAATAGGCGCGTTGGGAGAGGCAGCGGTAAATAGCTTTAGTTTTTCCAGCTCGTTATAAAGCTGGCGGGTTTGGTTGCCCACGGCTAAGGCTAGGGCTTCGGCGGCGTCTGGCGCTAGCTTAATGCCCAGTTCTCCGGCGGCGTCCTGGGCAGTTTTCACCAGGGCGTCCGTTTTCCAAAAGGGCACCGGGGAAAATTCGCGGATTTTGGCGTGCTTTTGCAGCAGCTTGGTGGATTTTAGGCGACCGTCGAGCTTGTTTTTGGCGGTGAGCAGCAGCACGGTGCTGTCAGGAATTTTCGGCAGGGTTTGATCCAGGGTCTCCAGGGTGCCTTGGGCACAGCGCTGCCCCAAGGTGGTATCCACCAGCCACACCAGCCGCCGCCCACTGCCGAAGGGGGGCGTCATGGCTTGGGCTAACGCTTGTCCCACTGGATCGTCAGCGGCGGCAGTAATTTTATCGAAGTTAAAGCTTGCCCAGGCGTCGTCCAGGGTCTGAGATTGTAGTGTGGCGATCGCCCGCCCCATGGCAAAATCATCCGCTCCCCAAAAGAAATAAATTGCCATAGGCCCATTTGTAACCCCTAATTTCCTAACCCCTAATTTCCCAACTCCTAAGTTCCCAACCCTTTACCGCTACCCACCAGATAAAGCAGCGCCATACGCACAGCAATACCGCTGGTTACCTGACAGGACACCAGGCTTAAATCCGGGTCATCCATAATATCTGAGTCCAGTTCTACGCCGCGGTTGGTGGGTCCCGGATGCAGAATTTTAACGCTCGGTTGGCATAGCTTGAGGCGATCACGAGTAATGCCAAACTGACGATGATATTCCCGCAAACTGGGCAACAAAAACTGTCCCATACGCTCCTTTTGCAGCCGCAGGGTCATCACAAAATCCGCATCGACCAAGGCATCGTCCAAAGTCCAGTGGATGGGAATGGGGCGATTATTCCCTAAAAATCCCCCAAAATCCTGAGGCACCAACGTGGGCGGTCCCGCCAAATGCACCTCAGCACCGCTCGCCACCAAGCTCCATAAATTTGACCGCGCCACCCGAGAGTGCAAAACGTCCCCCACAATGGCAATTTTTTTGCCCCGCAAATTATCCGTCCTGGGACGATCTCGATCCACCACGGAACACAGGGTGTATAAATCTAGCAGCGCCTGGGAGGGGTGAGCATGCTGACCATCTCCAGCATTCAGAACACAGACGCCCGTATTTAGCCGGTCCATTTCTGCGGCGATCGCCTGGGGCACCCCCGTTTGCTTATGGCGAATCACCATAATATTGGTGCCCATCGCCAAATAGGTTTTCGCCGTATCCAGAATGGTTTCCCCTTTAGTAAGGGACGAGGTGCCCGGGGAAAAATTCAGCACATCCGCCGACAGGCGCTTAGCCGCCAGCTCAAAGCTGCTGCGGGTGCGGGTAGACGGTTCAAAAAATAAGTGGGTCACTAGCTGTCCTTGGAGGGCAGGCACTTTCTTTGTGCGCCGGGATAGCACTTCTTGAAAGCTGGTGGCCGTTTGCAACACCGTATCGAAGTCTTGAACCGAAAAGTGGTCCAGGGACAAAATATGGCGATGGGACCACCCGCCGGATTCTGTCGTTGAAGCACCGTCTAACGCCACAGACTCTCCCACACTGCCTCCTTCCAACATCGCCAAGGGCAAACACAGCCACAAAAAATCGCTGCTGTTCCATTAAAGCCTGTCCAGATTCCGGGTTCCCACCACCCTTTTCTGAACCATGAATTAAAGGCAGTTTCCGAAAAATGCCGTAATTAATCGTTAGGGATTTGATAAATGAACCAAGGCAAAAGGCAACCCAGCCCCCTAACCCAATTGGGAGTCTTACTTGCAGGATTCACCGGAGTTGGTCTTCTAAGCGGGTGCCAAAGCCCAGAGAATCTTGACACTTCCGCCAGCGCTAATTTAAAGCCCACTGCCAGTCGAATCATCCAAGCAGTGATTGCTCCTTTCCAGGTGCCCATCGGCGCACCCACTTCCCCACCTTTGCCCTCCGTGGCTCAAACAACAACAGCCCAAAAGACAGAAAATCAAAACATCGTGGTCCCCAGTAAAGTCCCCACCAGTCCCCTCGGGTCCGATGGGAGTGACACTATAACTGACGACACTTGGCAGCTCACCATGTATCTTCCCGACAAGCAGTGCGATCGCCTGGTACCAAAAACCGTCCCCGTACAGGGAGATCGTCCTCTGGATGTGGCAGTCGGTCGAGTGCTGGTGGAAGTAGCCAGCGATAACCTTGATTTGCGGGGATATCAACTTCAGGTCAATACACGCACCCGTACCGCAGCGATCGCCCTACGCCTACGCCCTGGCGCGTCACGAAAATTTGCCGCCCTATCCAGTTGCGAACAACTCACCCTATTCGGTAGCATCCGCGCCACCTTAACCCAGAACCCTCAATGGCCGATTGACCACGTCACTTTTATCGACGGCGCCAACCAAATTCGCCTTTGAGGGAACTCTAAACAGACTAAAGGGCGCGTCAAAACGCACCCCTTAGCTCTTTCAAGAATCTGAGCACTAACATTCAGTGGGGAAAAACTGCCCCCAAGAACCGCAAACAGCTTTTAGCTAGCTACTCGAGAAGTTGGACGGCGACGGCGACGACGCTTAGCCCCAGGCGATTCGGCATTCTCCGTATTGCCAGCACTAGCAGACGTGGTCGAAGGCTTAGCAGTGGGCTTGCCAACGGGAACCTTAGTGGCACTAGGCTTAGTCACTGGCTTCGGCGCACCATTGCGCAGCACCGGTGATGAAGCACTATCCGAACGACTGCTGGCACGGCTAGGGGTAGTCACCTTGGACGGCGTCACCTTGGACGGCGTCACCTTGGACGGCGTCACCTTGGACGGCGCTTTACGCCCTGACTTGCGAGGCTTCGGCGCGCCCACCGTACGGGGCGATCGCTCAGGAGCTTCTCCCACATCATCTACACCCACCGTTTGCAACAGCAAAATCAATTTCGGATCGCCACGGAACTGGCGGCGCATCAAGCGAGTGATCTCCCGCTCCATATCCGTCTTCAAACCCACCCAATCCGTTTCGCGCGATCCATCGCCATTGCGGCGAATATAGCGATCAAACTGATTTTCCAGGAAGTAGTGAATGGAATCCTTTACATCTGCCTGAAGGCGCGAGGAATCCAAATTGCTTACAACACCGGACAGGTGAACTGCCGGAAGGCTGGCTAAACTGCCATCTTTTTCTACGGTCACCGCCGCCGTCAAAATTCCGTCATTGGCAAGCTGCTGACGCTCTTTCAAAGCGCTATCACTCACTACCCCTGAGCGGGAAGCATCCACCAGCTCAATGCCGGACGGAGCCTTATCCACCACCTGCATCGAATCCGGCGTCAGCTCAATCACATCGCCGTTGTCAATGATGATGATATTTTCTTCCTCCACCCCAACGCTTTGGGCAGTTTTAGAATGCTTAACCAACATCCGGTGCTCGCCGTGCACCGGCAGGAAGAATTTCGGGCGCGTCAGCCCCAACATAATCTTCTGGTCTTCCTGATAGCCATGCCCCGACACGTGAATGCCGTGCTGCTTACCATAAACCACCTTTGCCCCCAACATCATCAGTCGGTCAATGGTGTTCACCACCGAAATCGTATTGCCGGGAATTGGGTTCGCGGAGAAGACCACCGTATCTCCTTCGCGGATTTTGATATTACGGTGCTCACCGCGGGAAATTCGCGTCAAGGCTGCCATAGGCTCCCCTTGGGAACCGGTGGTTAGAATCAAAATTTTGTCGTCGGGGTAGTTCCCCATCTCATGCATGGGAATAAACAGGTCGTCGCGACAGCGCACGTAGCCCAATTCCCGAGCGTGGGCGATAACGTTCAACATGGAACGTCCCACCACAGCCACGCGCCGCCCCAATTTTTGAGCCGCGCCCAAAATCATATTCACCCGGTGCACCGACGATGCAAAAGTAGTCACCATCAAGCGCCCCTCTGCCTGGGAGAAAATCCGCTCTAAGTTGGGATAGACGGACTTTTCCGAAGGGCAAAAACCGGGAACTTCCGAGTTAGTGGAGTCACTGATTAGACACAAAACCCCTTTCTCACCATGTTCCGCCAACTTCTGGAAATCGAAATGTTCTCCATCTACCGGAGTATGGTCCACCTTAAAGTCTCCCGTATGGATCACCGTTCCCACCGGGGTATGGAGAGCCACCGAAAAGCTGTCAGCCATGGAGTGGGTGTTGCGGATATATTCCACAAAGAACTTGGTGCCTAGCTGAACAATTTCCCGTGGGCGCACCGTTCGCAGCTCTGTGCGATCGCCCACCCCAGCCTCTTCCAATTTGTCTGACAACAGAGCCATAGCCAGGCGAGGTCCATAGATCACCGGAATATCAAACTGCTTTAGGTGAAAAGCAATGCCGCCAATATGGTCTTCATGCCCGTGGGTAACGATCATGCCCTGAATCTTGTGGGCATTTTCCCGCAGGTAGGTCATATCCGGCAGCACAATATTTACCCCGTGCATACCGTCCGTGGGGAACGCTAAGCCAGCGTCCAACAGAACAATCTCGTCATCAATCTCGAAAATGCAAGTATTCTTTCCAATCTCATGAAGACCGCCCAAAGGCAAGATCCGCATACGGGGGGTGGAGTTCTCTTTACTACGGTTACCGGTCATTTTCTCTCTACTTTTCTCAATTCTCTAAACAATCACAACGTTCAAACGAAACTTGACAATCCCTGCGACCCAACAAAACTTCAACTTTAGACACGCACCTGCCCTAACAGGCATATGACGTAAAGCCACTCAGCCTTCTGTATTCCGGGAAAAACCCTTGTCCATCCTCTTTCCTAGCGATTCGTGGAGAGTGGAATTTCTTTTCACTACCGAGGAAAAGCCCACACATTCCCTGAAAGCGCCGGCGAAACCTTCGAAACAAGTTTCCCCATCACTGTGGCTTAACATCCGCCATTGCCTAAGCCACCCTCATTCACACCCGTTGCCAAGCCTCCCACTGTGGAAATCTGGAATACCACTGCCCACAGGAAGTAGCGGCGTGCTCTTTGTTCTACACAGGTTTAAATATGCTCTCAAACTTAAAAACTCTCTAGAAAAACGTCATTAGGTAAAAGTCGAAAACTGAACGTAGAAGCCAGACGTTATCAAGAGCGCCCGCTCCCCAACCAGGAAATCTTTTAAAGCTGTTTTTGCCTAACCGATTTATGGTCAGCTAGCTAATGGTGACCGCCCAATCAATGTGCTGGTGCGGAATCCTTTCCTCGCTAGTCGCTAATTGCTTTGCGCTCACTTCGCTCAGGTTTGCCACATTGTTGCGCCTTCTGCCTAATCCTGCAGCAGCACTCGAATTGCACGCCTTTTTCTTAAAGACTTAAACCTTGAACGCCAAACGCTTTTACCTGTATTAACAGATTTTACAACTTTTGTCTTTCATCGTCACTTGCTTCGCCAGTGTAACCCTAGTTGGGTTCCAAGGCGTCTAAAGTTTCCCGTACCTTTTCGCGGATCGGTTCTGGGCAGGAAGTTAGGGGCAGCCGGGAGGGGCCGACGCTCCAGCCTTTAAGCTCCAGCGCCGCTTTTACGGGAATAGGGTTTGTGGTTAAAAACAGGACTTTGAAGAGGGGCAGTAGTCGCTGGTGAATGGCGATCGCCTCCTGAGATTTTCCCTGTTCAAACGCCTGAATCATGGCTTGTAGGGCATCCCCCACCAAATGACTGGCCACGCTGATAACCCCTTTTGCCCCCACTGATAGCATAGGCAATGTCAAAGAATCGTCGCCAGAGTAGATGTCAAAATCAGGGGGAGTTAACCGGCGCATTTGGCTCACCTGGTCCAGGCTGCCGCTAGCGGCTTTGACCCCCACAATATTGGGCACTTCCGCTAGGGCAGCCACTGTTTCTGGGGTCATATTTTGCCCCGTGCGCCCAGGGATGTTGTAAAGAATGATCGGCAAGTCCGAGACAGAAGCGGCGATCGCCCGGAAATGGGCCAGTAATCCTTCTTGGGGCGGCTTATTGTAATAAGGCACCACCTGGAGAGTGCCATCTAGTCCCAGCTCGGCAGCGTGTTGGGTGGCAGTGATCGCCTCACGGGTGGAGTTAGATCCCGTTCCAGCAATCACTTTGCCGCGGCTCCCCACCGTTTGCTTCACCACCTTAAACAGCTCAAACTCCTCCTCCCAGGTCAGGGTCGGCGACTCTCCTGTGGTGCCACACACCAAGACCGTATCGGTGCCGTGGGTAACTAAATAATCTGCCAGCTTCTCCACCACGTCGTAGGCAACGGCTCCGCTGTCAGAAAAAGGCGTAATCATCGCCGTCATTACCCGTCCAAAGTCAATCACCCGCTAGAGTCCTCAATTCACGAATTTACAGATCGCACTAGTGTGGTCTGCGTCAATCTCATCCTTTACGCCCGACCGTTACTTGCCCTTCGAGCTTACCCTTCACCGTTAATACTCGCCTAAAAAATTAGTGGGGCTGGTTAGGGGCTGTAACCATATGAATCTCAAGGACTTTTGGTTATGAGGATTTTAGTCCTTGATGTTTTTTGCCGCGAAAGGGCGTGTAATCACCGCTTCATAGCGCTTCTGGTTGTCTCCTCACCTTCGGTTTTCTGGCGCTTACGTGGATGACACACCCAAAAATCCTGCTTGATTATTTTCCTGGTCACCTTCAACAGTCCACCGCGACTCACAGTCCCTAGAAAGCCCATCCAAAGCCAGAATTTGTAAACGCTGGGTTTCGGATTAGGGGCAGTAGTGTTGAATGATGAGTGAATTAACCTGGATTTTGCGCATTAATGTGTTGCCCCCTCGGTATATCTAGCGAGACGCAAGTCTAATTGGGGGGACTGATGCGCTAGCCTTTATGAACTAACTATTAATTTTTTACTGCGCCAGCCTATTTGGCTGGTAAAAGCATCGCAGGCAGATTTTTACAGGAGTCGTTTGTGACCGTTTCTCCCCCATCCCAACCCGTTAGCAAGGCGGATTGGTCCCACCGGCTTCGAGGCTGGCTGGGGGGAAATGGGCTGTCGGTGCAGTTGCGAGTTCACGGCTATTGCTTACATATCGTTTTCGAGGGACGTCCTTGTCCATCGTGGAAGCAGGCGATCGCCCGCGTGCGACAGGTGGCGCTGGATCACCCTGAGTGGGTAGCCACCCTAAACGGCAACAGCGGCAAGGTGACTTATCTGTTGCTTTATGGGCGATCGCTGGGGCAAAAGCTACCGCACTGGACCCGGCGGGTGTCCCTGAAGCGCCTGAATCAAATGGTGGAAGCGTTCAGCGCTGCCAATGCTGCCCACGGGCGAGGATCGGAGGCGTCTGATAGCAATGTTGAGGCAGGTGCAGCTCGCACTGGCGGTATTGGGCTTAGCGGTGCAGGGGTCGCCCCGTCTCAAGCCAATCAACGTGAAACCAAGACTTTAGATCAGGCACTAAATCAGGCAGAGTCAGAACAATTAAAAGGGCGGTTTGACACACCCGATGACAGTCCAGGGTCTGTGGCACCACCGGATTTACCCCCTAACCCGTCGGTTACCACGCTTTACGGCGGTTCAGACTACAGCGATTCAACGAATAATGACTTAAACCACGATTCTTTGGCGCCGTTAGCCTTTCCTGTGCCGTCGAAATCGCCCGACACTCCGTCAGAGGAACCAGGGCACAGCGCCCAAAGTTCGCGTCAGTGGGCAGAGTATATTGCCAACCAGCTTGCCAATGGCCTTGCTCAACATCTTGAAGCGGGCGTGGACGGAACCCCCCAGCGCGTTTCGGTGCAGCGGGTGGCGGCAAAAATTTTGCCCCCTGCCACTCCAAAGCGATCGCCCCTGGTGCCCCCCACAACAGGACAGCGGCGACTGTTGGTTAGCTGTCTATGCCGCCATGGGGAGCATCTAGGCGGAAACTCGAATTTTTCAGGTACGGACATCTCCAGCGCCAGTTTTATTAAGGCTTTGGAAACCACCGTTGCGCCGGCGGTGACCCGGATTATGCGGCAGTTGCCCCTTACGGGGTTTGACTACGGCTATGGGGTGATTAAGGCTGAACCGGGCACGGCGCTGGCGAAGTCCCTGCCCCAAGTTAGCGTTCGGGTAAATTTGCGATCGCCGACGGAGCAGCTTAAATCTTGGGCTCGGTGGGGCGACGTTGAGGCGCTGGTGCGGCTATTTAACCAGGCATTGAGAGATAGCTATCAGCCGGTGACGGCTCAGCAGCAGGAAAATACTCTCTATGTGTTCTGTCGGGAAAAATCCGGACAGGAAGCACCGCCCCTGGAGCAAAGCCGAGTGGTGGGGACGTTGGCCCCCATTGCCCAGGCGATCGCCCCCCAAGGGATCCATTCCCTGGTGATTTACGGCTACGCCCAAGAGCCAGAGACGGACCAGCAGGGGGAGGGATTCCCGAGCTCTTCCCAAGGGTCTTACCGACCGGCACCGCCTATTCCGGTGGATATTAGCCAAGAGGGCGACGAGGATACCCCTCTATGGATTGACTGGATTGACTTACCGGCAACCACTGACGCCAGCCGGGCGGAGTCCACCCTGGCTTTAGCGATGGGAGGGTATTTACCACCGTTGGCTCATCTGCTGGAGCGGTTGGTGAATCAGGATTTAGACCACTGGCTAGCCACAGGGGGACGATCTGTGGTGTGCGATCGCCACCATCGCCACCACGGCACTTTGCAGGTGGTGATTTACGGTCCCGATGTCCCCCCCAGCGATGAGGTGATGCCGGGGATTCTAAAAGCCCTCAAGCCCCTGCCAGGCATCAACCGGGTGGTGGTTTATGGACAAAGCGTTTACCAGTCCCACTGGGAGTCTGTTCACGCCGTAGGCAAGGTTTCTAAACAGCGCCGGACAGAATCGCGGGCGCTCCCGTCGCCCCTGGACAATCCCTTTGTGCCCTCCGATGCCCTAGTGCCCGTAGGGAATTCCGCTGGCGCTGAAACAGCCCAGGGCGGGAGCACGTTACTGCCCTTAGCGCCCCCCCGCTGGTCGCCTCCACGCTGGCGGGATATTCCCGAGATTTTGCGTAACGGGCTGATTCAGGCGGGATTGTGCGCGCCCATTGCCACAGAGGATCAGTCTGGGAAGAATAGCGGGGGCGATCGCGACGATGGACTGCTGGATATGCTGGTGGGCATGTCCCTACAACGGGTGGCTGCCGCCGGCATTTGTGGACTGTTAGCCGCCGCCGCCATGGATTTGGGGTTGGCTAAAGGGGGCTGGCTGGCGTCACGGTGGATGCCCGATGGTCCATCACAGGGTTTAGCGGGCGACCAAGCGGACGGGGACGTTACTTCCGCGGTCAGTGCCACCCAAGGAATCACCCCCTTGCCAGAGCTACCGTCCTTTAACAGCCCCCAGTTTGACCACCAGCTGGAACTCTATCGGCAGTTTGTGCTGGATCAGGGTCGGCCGGATGTGTTGGTGGTGGGCAGTTCCCGAGCCCTGCGAGGTTTTGACCCTGGCAAACTCAACCAGCTACGGGCACAAAATCAGCAGCAGCCCCTGAAAATTTTCAACCTAAGCGTCAACGGTGCCACCGCCAAAGTGATTTCCATGGTGCTGGTAGATTTATTGCCGCCGGGACATCTGCCACCGCTGGTAATTTGGGCCGACGGCGCCCGAGCGTTCAACAGCGGTCGCAGAGATGGCACCCACGGGGCGATCGCTCAGTCTCCCGGCTATCGCCTGGTGCTACAGGATCAATTTCCCCTGCCCGATTTAGGCGATCGCCCCCCAAGTGCCGCCAGCGCCACCTTAGGCGGCGTTCGAGCCCTCAAGGTGCCCACTCCGCCAGTACCCACTACCCGCGCAGGCAATGGCGCCAATAGAGCCCTCAATGGTGAGTCCCCTAGCCCCGATGAAGATGCCCACAGCAAAGCGCTGCCCCCCTTAGTCAGTAGTCGGGAAATATCGCCATTTTTCCAAACCACGGCGCTGGGGTATTGGCTACAAAAACTGCCTACGGAGGCGGATTTTGACGCCTGGTTCGAGGGCACCGTTGGGCAAGGCTCCAAAGCATTCCAGCAGCGTGCTCAACTGCGAAGCGCCGCCCAAACCCAGCTTCAAACCCTGCCTATTGTGGACCTATGGAGCCAGCCAGCGCCGCCCCCTGACATTAGCCCGGTCATGGATATGGTGGCCGCTGGGGCCCAGCGCCGCTTGGGCAATGCCCCGGCTATCACCAACGGCAAACAGGACGGCATTGTAGATGAAAGTGGATTTTTGCCCCTGTCGGTGGAGTTCGACCCGGCGACTTACTACGAGCGTCACCCCCGCGTCCCTGGGGCCTTTGACAATGACTACCGCCTGTTTTCCCTTCAGGGCGAGCAGTCCCAGGCGTTGAAAAAGGTGATTGGCCATTTGCAGCAACACCGCAGCGAGCTGGTCTTTGTCAACGTACCCTTAACAACCCAGTACTTAGACCCGGTGCGATCGCTGTGGGAAACAAAATTTAGTCGGTTTATGCGGGCGCAAGATTTAACCTACTTGGACTTTGCCACCCTGTGGCCTAACCAAGTGACCTATTTTTCTGACCCCAGCCACCTCAACCGATCAGGGGCGCGGGCGCTGATTCGGGCGATCGCCAAAGCCTCCAACGTCCCCTGGCCCCAGCCCTCATCGAGCTCGTAAACACTTCGTCTGTCAACGCCCCGCAATGCCCCCCCACGGTGACCTACATCAGTAATTTCCGATGAAACAGCCTGTGAGGTCAGGGGCGTTGAGAAACCTTAAAACCCCTGAGAAGAGCGTACGTAGGTAGTATTTACGAATTTTCGCCCACCGGCAATGTTAAAAGCTGGCAACGTCTACACAAGGATTTACGCCAGTTCGATGAAAAAAAGTGCATTATTGTATTGCATCTTCCGTGTGAAGGAGAGGTTGTGCCAACACTTGCTTTTAAGTGCTTTTTAGCCGAAGCGTAAACAGTGGGGATCACCATCTTTTACTTTGCGCATTTTTAAAGGCGATTTCAAAAAGACGATATTTAGGACAAGCTCTGTAGAAACTTTTCCTGGATAAATTTTTCCTGGATGATTTTTTGCTTGCTAAAAAGGTGAAGGGTGCTCACTGTGAACTCCCATCATGGTTTTGAGAAGTGTTACCCAAATAATTTCACTTGCTCTCGCCGCAAAGTTCACGTTTCCTAAATTTACTTTTTAGGGGAAGCACGATGAGCTGTACTGCCACAGCACCAGGCTTTTGGAGTTGATCAAGGATTTGCCTTAGGCAGCCTTACAAATCTTCTAATCCAATTCCTGCATACCTTACCTATCTGCATCAACAATATTTGCCGATGCTCAGTCAGTTTCAAACATAATTTTAAGTTGCGTTTGGTCGACCGGTCTCTATTTGCCAGGGGCTAGTGGTTGATAACAGTACATGACGAACTCCAGCACTGGTGGTTTTCTAGCATCCCTAACCCAACCGGATCGGGTAGGGCTCCTAACCCAGCGGGTAAAGAACTTACCCGTTGCTGAATTCGTTTGCCTGTTGGACTTTATCACCGCGGAGTTTCAACAGTCTCTCCAGGCATTTGACCTGGTCAACAATGCCGCCCTAGAGCAAATCCTAGAGCAAATCCTGGATGCTCTCACCTTTAAAGTGGGTCAAGTTCTGCACGCGGAACACACTACGATTTTTTTGGTGGATCCAGATAAGCAGCAGCTTTGGAGCAAGCTCCCCACCGAAGCCAACAAAAATCCCCACGGTCATGCCGCTGCCAATGGGTTTCCTGGCAATTTCACTAATGGCGATACCGCCCCAAGTGGTGCGTCCTCAAATCGGGAAGCGACAGCATCCAACAATGGCAAAGTGCCGTCTCCTCCCCCAATTCAGGCATCAATTCAGGAATTGCGATCGCCCCTCGACTTGGGAATTACGGGGCAAGCGGCCACCACCGGCACCGTCCAAAACATCAACAACGCCACCGAACATCCCCAGTTCGCCCCCTCTGTAGATGCTTTGGGGGGGCTAGACGCTCAAAATTTGCTGTGTATGCCCGTGCGTAGCAGCAGCGGCAAAGTGGTGGCGGTGGTGCAGCTACTGAATAAGGTGGATGACAGCAAGGGGGACAAAGACGCGGGCGAAGGTGGTTTTGGCAAAGAGGGTGTTGGCGAAGGCAAGGGCAGAAAAGAGGGTATTGAGCAAGGGACTACCAACAGTCAGCACCACGGCAATGGAGTCCATTCCCCATCTAGCCAGAACAACAGAGGTATTCCATTTACCACTGCCGATGAAAAGCGTTTCCAGGAGTTTGCCGCCTCCATTGGCATTATTTTGGAGAGCTGCCAGTCTTTCCATGCCGTTGCCCGTAACCAACGGGGAGTGGCGGCACTGCTGAAGGCGATGACCTGTTTGTCCCAAACCTTAGACCTGAACGGCACCCTACAGGTTGTAATGAAGGAGGCGCGGGATTTAATTCAGGCGGAGCACAGCAACTTTTTTCTCTTTGATGAGTCGGGCGATCGCCTCCTCCAGGGACAAACCGCAGAGGGTGCCACCGCAAACGCCACCGGCAGTCGCCTCGCCCAGAAAGCAATTTCGCGAGATCGCGGTTTGGTGGGCTATGTGGCTCGCACCGGTGAAACGTTGAATGTTAGCAACGTTGCCCAAGATGATCGCTTTGATCCTGACACTGACCGCAGCCCCACCGGTCCCACCCGCAACGTCTTGTGCATGCCGGTGCTAAATCCGGAGGGCAAGCTGATTGGGGTTAGCCAGCTTATTAACCGCAAACAGGGTAGCTTTAGTGCCTCCGACGAAGCGTTCCTAAAAGCGTTCAACACCCAAGCGGCGATCGCCCTGGAAAATGCCCGCCTCTTTGAGACCCTGCTGCTGGAGCAACAGTATCAGCGGGATATTTTACGCAGCCTATCCAATGCGGTTATTTCCACGGATATGGAAGGGAAAATTGTCACCATTAACGTGGCGGCATTAAAACTATTGGGCTGTCCCGTATCCGAAGAACACGACAACGTTAGCTCCTATGAGGGCATTTGGCGGCGGCATTTGGTGGGGCGACCGGTGTGGGATATTTTGCCCCTGGAGAAGCTACAGATGCGGCTGGAAGATAGCTTGTCCTATGGCACGCGATCGCAAATTCCCGAGCAAAAATTAAACTTCCTGGTGGCGCGGGATATCTATGGCTATCCGGCACTGGCCCATCGCCATAACGATCAGATTTTGCTGTGGAACGATCCGAAGTCTCCCTTTGTGCCGCCCCTCCGCAACGATGGCACTTTAGCAGACAAGCCAGTGACGGGTGCTGAGTATATTGATCGCGTTAACGTCACCGTTAATGTGGCGATTAATCCCCTGACCAATCCCGAAGGGGAGGTGCGAGGTGCGCTAGTGGTGCTGGAAGACGTTAGTCGGGAAAAACGCCTGAAAGCCACCATGTATCGCTATATGAATCCAGGGGTGGCGGACCAGGCGATCGCCCTCGGGGAAGAGTCCCTACTGGCGGGGGAGCGCAAGGACGTTACTATCCTGTTTTCCGATATTCGTGGGTACACCACCTTGACGGAGGACCTGGGGGCAACGGAGGTGGTGTCCATGTTGAACGCCTACTTTGGCACCATGGTGGAAGCGGTGTTTGAGTATGGGGGCACCCTAGATAAATTTATTGGCGATGCTCTGATGGCGGTATTCGGGGCGCCCCTGCCCCTGGACGATGACCACGCCTGGATGGCTGTGGCCTGTGCCCTGGAAATGCGATCGCGCCTAAATAAGCTCAACCGCCACCGTCAGCTCCTTAACCAAACCCCCATCCACATCGGCATTGGCATTGGCTCTGGCGAAGTGGTGGTGGGCAATATTGGATCCAGCCGTCGTATGGACTACACCGCCATCGGCGATGCCGTTAACGTCAGTGCTCGCCTAGAAAGTCTGACCAAGGAATATGGCTGCGACATGATTGTGAGCGAGTCCACTTATGCCCACTGTCGCGATCGCGTGTGGGCCCGGGACTTAGACCGGGTGAGAGTAAAAGGAAAAACAGAGACCACCCGTATTTATGAAATTCTGGGATTAAAGTCCAGGCGATTGTCCCGCACTCAGCAAGAATTCCTGGAGCGTTACCATATGGGTCGCCGTGCCTACGAGTCCCACCAGTTCCAGCGGGCTTTGGTGCACTTTGCCGCCGCCCAGCAGCTGCGCCCTCGCGATCATGGTGTGGCGCTCCATATTGACCGGGTAACGGCAGCGTTAGACTGTCCGCCAGCAGATTTTTGGAACGCTTACCAATTGGAGGACGAGCCAGGCTAAGCTGATCCTTCTGAGAGAGACCCTCCCCTAAATATTTGGGGGCAAAATTAAGGAGTTGAGTTGTTGGGGCACAAAAACGTGCTTAAGACCACAGTCTGCCATTGCGTAAATTCTGCCGGCTCTCTCGTCGAAAAAGAGAACTTTTCAACTTGCACATCGAAGCTGTGTTAACTGAAAACGGTCTTTAAGACAAACAACGGTCGTTAAGACAAACGTTGAGGTCAACGATTCAAATTACATCGGTGCGCTTTTTCACAATCGCCGTAATCAGTGCATAAATCCCAGCGTGAATTACCAGCGCCCCCCAATTCCACCCCAAATTCTCCCAAGTTGGATCGTAGATTACCGGTAGCTCCGTCACCGTGCCATCAGGCAATGTTTCTGGCAGCAAGCTATTTACATCAGCCAGGATCCCATAGGCTCCAATGGACCAGCGCCCCACCATTAACCAGGAGAAATATTCCGCAACTCCTTCCATCTTAAACAGAACCCCTGCTCCAATAATTTGGGGCAGCATAATCAAAGGTAAAAAGCTGGTAGCCGCCGCCGCACTTCGACAAATTGTTGAGACCAGTAACCCTAAACTAACGCTGCTAGCCAGAGTCAAAGTAGTTGTAAGAAAGACACCTAACAGCCAAGGGAACAGTTCTGATTCAGGGCTGTTGACCAGAAGCAGGGCAATTACCATCGTGGCGCTTTGAATAACCGCCAATCCTCCAAGGACGCTCCACTTTGACCACAGGTAAGGAAATAATCCTAAATTGACCAATCGCTCCCGGATGTAAATAGCATTTTCTTTGACAATTTCCCCAATAGAACCGGAAGTGCCTACCCAAAGGGAGGCGCAGGTGAGCATAAACAAGATTTTGATGGCAGTACCTGATGCCGCTGGATCTGGATCACTACTTCCTACCAAACAGTTCACATCATTAATCACCCATAACGTCAGAATAATAGCCGCCGGGGCAGTAAGGAGTTTGTACACGAGTGCCGCTTTGTCTCGCGAAATCAACGCTAAATACCGCTGACACAGGGTTTGCCATTGGCGAAAGGGCGATCGCTGTACTTTCTCTAATTCACTACTCTGAGCTCCTCCCATTGCCGACGGGGCAGCACGCGCGGACTTCGGTTTAATTGTGCTGTTAAATCCGGTTTCTTGAGTAAAAGACGCTACAACGTAATTGCGGTAGAACTGACTTGCGTTAAACTGATCGCGCCATGACGCCACCGCTTGTTCCGTTTCATCCTGGGTGCCGGGCTCCAGGCGGATATACACGTCGGCAAAATCCCCAGAGGTCACCTCGAAAAAGTCGAAGACCCCTTGAGGAGGACCGAAATAGCACAAACGCCCCTCCCTTCCCAGGAATGTAACGCGATCACACAAATCAATGTTCGCCGTAGCATGAGTTACCAACACCACCGTGCGCCCTTCCCGCGCCAACCCCTGCAGAAGCTGCATCATTTTTTTATCTAATCCCGGATCTAGCCCTGATGTCGGCTCATCCAGGAAAAATAGCTTCGGGTCCGCCAACAACTCCGCCGCAATGCTCACCCGCTTACGCTGCCCACCACTAAGGGTGCGGATGGGATCATCTTCCTTATGCTGCATATCCACATCCTTCAGCACCTTGCCCACCCGCCGAGCAATATCCCCGTCGGAAGGCAACCGCAGCCGAGCAATGTAGGATAACGCCTCTAGGACCGTCAGATCCCCATGCAAAATATCATCCTGAGGGACGTAGCCAATTTGATGGCGATACTGATTAAAGTTTTCCCGCAAGTCGCTGCCATTCAGACGTACCTGCCCCCCTTGCAACGCCTCAATTCCCAACAGCGCTTTCATCAAACTAGACTTACCGGCGCCACTGCCCCCCACCAGGGCAATTAGCTGTCCCGGCTCAATGGGTAAAGTCACGTCCTGGATGCGGGGGAATGTGGACAGTCGTCCCAGCCCCCCAGCAGTGGTGGGATTACCCGCTAATCGTCCATACTTATCTCCTTCCCAAAACCACACCGGATTGCTGCCGTTTAATCTAAGATTCTCTGCATCTAGCCGAATGGAATCGCCTAGATCTTGCAGATCTAGGCGATCACCCCGCCGCACCAAAGTAAAAGGACCAATCTTAATGATTGCCCCATCCCGCAACGGCACACTACCGGAGACCTTCTTCCCATCCACAAAGGTGCCATTGGTACTGCGATCGCTCAATACATAAGCCGCTCCCGATTGCTCCACCACCGCATGGCATCGCGACACCATCGGCGAGTCCAACAACAGCCCTCGTCCCGTCTCCGACTCTTCTCGTCCCAGCACCACCGTTCCCCGATCTAAACCCACTCCCTTCTGAGTGAGCTGAGTCACATTGCCCTGGGAAATATCCACAACGGAGGGATCCAAGTAAGTTAGCTTCACCTGGGTTTCAGGATTCTGACCAATGGTGATTTCGTGACCGTTTTCTAGGGGATGACCTTCACGATTAGTAATACGCCGATGTTGGTATAGCAACCCATTGGTACTGGTTTTTCCTGTACGAGTGTTGCCGTCATGAATCCAGTAAATACCATCTTCCCGCCGAATTAACTCCGCATGGTAGTTGGACATGACAGTCCAGCTCTCATCCACCACCAAATCCACTTGCCCCACATCCCGACCCAGGGCATGAAGGGGCTTTTTCAAAGGAAACCGCTGACTAATACCATTGGGACCTTTGACGTAAAGATAAGGGTCGGGAATTCCTAAAACAGTTTCAGGCATGGGTTACGAAAGCGACTTTGAAAACGCGGGACATCAGCAGCATTAGATCTCAGAGTCAATCTAAGAGAACAATGTCCCCTCAACAGGAGGAACGGCAAAACTAACGGAAATGGTCCCCCACAAAGTTTCTAACTTTACCCCTAGTAACTTGTCTAGAGGGCAAAGTTCTGACTATGGACGGGAAAAAGCAATCAATCACTATCTAAAGACATTTGCTCCCCCTCATCGGGGATACTGAAAAAGTATCAAGCAGACACATTGCCTGATGCAATATGGGGCTCAATGAGTGTCTCCTTTTTTACCGAGTTATCCGGAATTTCTTTTTATCTGAGTTTGTTGTCATACAGTGCTACCTGATATTGACAAATTAAAGTAACTTTTTATGGGGGCAGTTTGAAGATTATCCCTTAAGTGCGTGTGAGAGTAGAGTGCTATGGCTAAATCGAAAGAATGGACTTGTACAGGAGATCCCCCGGGCTCTCATGATCCGCATGTGAATAAGTACTCAACCTGCGATGTGTGTGGCAAGCCCCGTTCTGATAGCGGCGGAGAGAAAACCAAGGATAGTTCACTAATGAAAGCAATTTTGGGGGGTCTGGGAGTGCTTGCAGTACTTGGGGGTGGAACTGCAGCCTTCATAATGACTCAGCAGCCGGAGGAGCCGGGTCCTGAAGAGTCCGTCACCGTGGAACCCACGAATACCAGTAGTGCAGGAGCATCTGGTAATGTTTCCACCACTCCTGCAGTATCGGGACCCATGTGTGCGCCGGTGGCAGCGTCCACAACCGACATTAGCCAAGCCAAGCGCATTAGCCAGGGGGAGAAAGTGCTATTGACCAATCGGGTGTCGTCCGATAAAGCGAACGGCACGGTGGCGCTTCAGGCACAGGCTTGGGATAAGGCGATCGCCGAATTTACCAATGCCAAAGACGCAGACCGCAACGACCCCGAGAGCCGCATCTATTACAACAACGCCCGCGCCTGTAAACAGGGCAAACCCATCACCATTGCCGTAGTGGCACCAGTCACCCCAGCCCCAGAAATTGCCCAGGAAATTCTACGGGGCGTGGCTCAGTACCAGGAAGAGTATAACCAAAACCCTGCCAATTCTCAGGAGTTGATGGAAGTGGTTATTGTGGACGCCGTGAATTCCGGTATGATTCCTGGCTTAGCGAAAGTCTTGGTGGATGCCCAACAGGTTTCCGGTGTGGTGGGGCACGGTGTGGATGCGACAACCCAGGTCGCGTTGGATATTTATAAACAGGGAGGCCTACCAGCCCTAACCCCCCTGACGACAGAAGTTACGGATAGTCAACGTCAGGGACCGTCCACCATTAAGCTTGTTCCCCCGGGAAGCACCCAAACCCTATCTGAGTACGTCAACGGTGTCGGGCAGTCCTTGGCAGAGTATGTGTCTAAGACGTTGCCCCGTGAGCGTACGGTGGTGTTTTACAACTCTGACAATGCCTACGGTCAAAAAATCAAGGATGCCTACGAAGCCGCTAATGCCTCGCGGAATGGAACGGTGTTCGCACAAGGTATTGATGTAGCGAAGCCTGGGTTTAATCCAGCGGCAGCCTTGGCGGATGCCCAGGCTGGTGGGAGCAAGATAATCTTGCTGGCGTTGAGCGGGGAGCGGATGCCGGAGGCGATCGCCATTGGGCAAGCCAATCAGGCTTTAGGCACTCCAATGCTTATGCTGGGGGCGGATGAACTCTACAACTCCCGAGTGCTTTTACAGGGAGAGGCTGCTATGGACGGGCTAGTGCTGGCAGTGCCCTGGAGCGCCGACTCCGATAAGCCCTTCGTGGTGGGCAGCGATCCCGGCTGGAAAGGACGTATTAGCTGGCGCACCAGTATTGCCTATGACGCCACCAAGGGGCTTATGTCTGCCCTAAAAAACGGTGCTAGCCGCCAAGCAGCTCTTACCTCTTTGCAGGGTGGTGAAGCGATCTTTGGTGCAGCAACGGCGTCGGATACCCTGGACCGTCTTCCCCTGGTACGGGTGGTGAAGTCCGACGGTCAGGCTCCCCTAGGCATTCCCGAGGGCGCTAAATATCGATTCGATCCTCTATTCCAATCCTCCCCCTAAAGGGGAAACAGTGGGCAGCGGTGCTTGAGAAAGCGATCCGGTGCTTTTCAGCCCACGCCCCCCTACGTACAGTATTTATCCGCCGCTTATTGATTTTCTTGCCCCGTATTCTAATCATTCCCGTTAGGTGCTCCCCTGTGCGTGATGCCAATCGTCCATTTTATCAGTATGGATTGTTCCAAAAGCCGTTTATTGGCTTTGTTGTCTGTCTCATTGCAGCGTTGTTGTTTTACCTGTTCCAGTGGGGCAATCCCAACAATGTGGCGGTGGTCTTATCGTTGGATTTAAGCAGTAGCACCTACGATTCGCAGCTGAACGAACCTGGCAGCATTTCAGAGGCGGCTATTGATGCAGTAAAGAGCTATATCGATAAAAATAGTCAGCTGCCTAGCCCCAACCAGGTTCAAGTCATGGGATTTGGGGGATTGGTGGTGCCTTTGAGCGAGGGGTTCAGCACTTCCGCGGAGGAACTTAAAGGGGCGATCGCCCAAGCGGTAGACCCTTCATCTTCCACTTCCGTTGCCCAACAGGTATCCCCTAGCGAAACGGATATCAATCGTGCTATCCGCGAAGGCTCCGAAGCGTTGAAAGGATTCGAGGAAGGATGCAAGGAATTAATGGTGGTCACAGACGGCAATGCGGCGTTGGATAAAGAGTTATTAACCCAGATCATGGCCAGCGGCATTAAGCTGAACTTTATTACGGTGGGGGAAGAATTCACCGATTTTAAAAATGCGGTGCAGGATGCAGGAGGAGCCTATACTTTCGGACTAGTCAATGAACTGTCCAACTTAATTTCCAATGAGTTTTTCCAAAAGATCAACAGCAATCTTAACTGGGTTGTGATTTGGCTGGGACTCGCATGGGTTTTTCTGATGTGGGCCTTGATATTGCCCATTGACCGAATGTTGCAACGCCTATTTGACATGCGTTTTGACATGGCGGGCAAAACCTCTGTGGGCTACGCCCTGTTCTGGACTGCTGCCACTCCAGGTATTGTTTGGAAAATTCTTCAATTTTTGAACCTTCCTTTCTTTAAGGCTTGCTGATTACCCAAAATCGCTGGGGATTTGGGTTCGTCGATGGCGGTCATCCCCGTGCTTTTTTAGTCTCCTACGGAATATCCAGACCGAAACGTTTGTTGTTTTTGTCGCACTTATCACCTTTGAGGAAATCCGACCATGGCCGCAGTTGAAGAGAAAAGTATGGTTCCGACAATTCTGATTGGAATCGGGGGAACGGGAGCTGAGGTGTTGTCGCGGGTACGGCGGCTAGTCGTAGAAACTTATGGCGGTTTGGATAAGTTCCCGATCCTTGGTTTCCTATGGATTGACACAGACAAGGACTATAAAGTCAGCAACCCTGAGGCAGCAGGACCGGTTTTTAAGGATAACGAGCGCCATTGGGCCCGGGTGACCGGGCAAGAAGCCCAAAATATCGTTGAAAATATGGACAACTACCCGTGGATTGACCGGTGGTTTCCTAACGAGTTGCAGAAAAATCTAACTTCTTTGGAAGCGGGGGCGGGACAAATCCGAGCCTGTGGCCGTTTTGCTTATTTTGTTAACTACCACTCCATCCGCGACAAGTTCAAAGGAATTTTAAGTGGCGTTCGAGGTCGCGAAACCTACATGCAAGACACCTATGGGGCAAAGGTGTCGGGAAACCAAATCAACGTTTTTGTGACCGGTTCTCTGTCGGGGGGAACTGGTAGTGGAATGTTAATTGATTTGGGTTACGGGGTGCAGGATTGGACCAAAGGAGAAGGGTCTGCTTCGGTGACGGCAGTGGTGCCTACCCCTAATGCTTTTGCTGGGATTAATGTGGGTGATCGCGTTCTTTCCAATGGCTATGCAGCCATGATGGAGCTAAGTTATTTCTCCGATGGTCGCACCACTTATCAAGAGGCATTTAGTGCAGGGGTTTCAACGGAGATTGTTAACCGTAAGCCGCCATTTACGTTTACCTATTTGGTAGGAACGAAAAACGAGCAGGTTTCCTTTAAATTGGATCAGGTTCGGGAGGCGATCGCCCAGCATATTTTCTTAGATCTAACCTCAGAGTTTGCGCCCCATAAACGGTCTATTCGAGACAACATTAAAAGTGCTTGGGCTCAGGCAGATCCTGGCGGGCGAGGCTATCCCAAAAACTTTATGAGCTTTGGATTATCCACGGTGGAAATTCCCATTGCTCAAATTCGCACCTCAATGGCTTATCGGTTGTCGGCAGATTTAGCGGGATGGTGGCTGAATGAGAAAGCCCCCTTGCCGCCGAATATGTTGGATTTGGTGCGAGGGGATTTATTGGATCGCATGGGGCTGACGGATCGCAAGATGTTGTCCAGTTTGTTGGCGGCGAAGGATCGCCCCTATACGGCGGTGATTGCGGAGTGGCTCAATGGCATTCGTAATGAGATTTCCAATGAGAATTTATTGGAATGTACTCAGCAAGGAGTTGCTGGTTTCACAGGACCGGAGAAGGGCAAGATTCTGCGGTTTAACAATTACTTGTCGGAAAAGGTACAGGATTATCAGTCGGACCATTTGCGGGATTTGGGCAACGATGAGCGGGCCCATGGGGATTATTTGGTGCGGATGTACGAGAATCGCAACCAGTTGATTACGGAAGGGCGGAAGGCTTTGGAGGCGGAGCTGTATGCCATTTTGAGCGATCGCAGCCGGGGTCCCCAGTTTGCCGACCAGTTTTTGCGGGTAACCCGTCAGGTATTTCGCGATGCCACGGAAAAATTCCGCCGGGAACAGGAAAAGCCTTGGGAAATTAACGAAAAGGCACGGCGTCAGCAATATGAGGAATCCATGCAGGAAATGGTGGAATTCCGTGATAAGTATGGGCTGACGAAGCAGTCGAAGATGGAGGAAATGGCGGATACGGCGCTGTTGGGCATTGAGGGATCATTCTGTGCGCTGGTGCAGCGGAAGGCGCGATCGCTGGGGCTGGAAGTGGTGGCGCGGCTGGAAGAGCATCTGAATGATTTGGAGCGGCGCTACAACCAGTTTATGCAGCGGGTTCAAACCATGCGCGACGCCTTCAGCAGTGAGGCGGACCGGATGGCAGACAGTGCTGACGCATTAGAGGTGAACGGCATCAAGTTATTTGATCGCCAGGAACTCAACTCCCTCTATGATGACCTGCTGGAACAGTGGGCGGGGACGCGGGAAAGCAGCAAGTCGCGCCGGGAGGTGGGGCTTGATGCGAAATGTAGCGTGATCTCTGAGGAGATTTTGAAGGCAGCGAGTCCCATGTGGAAGGATACTCGGCGCTCTGATGAGGTGATGCGTCTGTGGGATATGACGGCGATTCCGGAGGTGAAGGAGGAAGATTTGCGGGAGTTAATTCGCGATCGATCTCGAGTGGAAGTATTAAACGCACCGGAAAGTGCGCGGATGTATTCGGAGTTGGCGGCGTGCGATCGCCTGTACAAAACCTACAACGACGAACAGCAAATCCAGAATCAAATCCGCATTGCCTACAACAAATCCCAGCCACTGATTGAGCTCTCAAAAGCTGTTATGTCAGGAGATGACGCCGGATTCACACCGTCGACGAATATCAACGTGGCGCTGTTGGGGGGGGCAAAAACAGCAGATCCGGCGGCGCAAAAAATGCTGCGGGTGTTGCGTGACTTGGAGAGCATGAATGAAGATAATATCAAACCCTTAGGAATCCCAGAGCGGCATCGGATGGTGTTCGTGCAAGAAACCGGTGGTTTTTCCCTGCGCTGCGTCAATGGAATGCGGGAGCTGCAACAGTCTTATCAAGATTGGCTAGGGGAAAGCATTGAGGCAAAGCGAGCTCAGCTAAAAGGGGAAAGTCGCGATATGCCCATCCCCGTACATCTGCAAAAAGAGCCACCGTTTTGGGATTTATTTCCCGAAGACAAGCGGGTATTTGAGTTGGTGATTTTGGCGCGGGCGTTGGAAGTGCTGCGAGAAGATCGCAACCAAGCAACCGATGAGCGCACCATCCGCTATGACCAAACGGACGAAATCGGCACCAATGGCATTGATATTGCTTCAGGCTGGGATGAGGCGGTGCAAATTCTGCAAGTGCGGGCTTGTCAGGGCGATCGCGCTGAAATCCAACGGCAGGTAGACCTGATTCTGGAAGGGGCAGAAACCCAAGAAGAGAAACAAGCCCTCGGTGCCAAATTATTGGCTTACCTCGATATCCGCGCATCGCAGTTGGCAAAAACGGGAGGCAAAGACAGCCCTGATTATCGTCGGGAAGCAGACGTTATTCGCAACACGATCCGTAATTACAAACTTAGTACGGAAACTCCCTCCGAAGCGCCAGCCGCCACGCTTATCTCAACGCCAAAGCCCGTAGTTGAGACCGAACCTGTTCCAGAACCCGTGCCAGTCCGTGCCCCAGAACCCGCACCAGCGGTCGGGGGTGATCGCGACGTGAATATCATCGCTAAGCTCAAGGAACTGGCAGAGCTCAAGCGAGAAGGGCTTTTAAGCGAGGAGGAGTTCCAAGCCGCTAAGGCTAAGTTACTGGGCACCTAGGGCGGTTACTGTAGCTCGTGAAGTAAAGGAGCGGGGGCATTATTATGCTCCTACCTTTCCATTTCTTGCAAACTTTTGATTACATCTAATCTTTGTAAAGGGCAATTCTCCATCATCACGAATGCCCGTCACTAACGCTGCTGTCGCCATCGTTGTGCAAATTCACGAAGAGCAGGACCATAGTCTTTCACCAGCGTCCCCTGGAGCCACAGCAAAGCCCGCCGTTCATTGGGTTTGTTTCTATAGAATCGACAGGCATTAGTAATGGATACCGGTTCCCGCAGGGCTCGTTGAACAATCTGGGTCCGCCATTGTTGACCAAAAGCAATCCAAGTTTCCTCGGGCACTTGTTGGTAGAGGCGATCCAAGGCAGCGGTTTGATGGGGCAGGTTAGTGAAGGAGGCGCACACGTTGGGAAATTGAATAGGGCTAGCATTGGCTAAGTCCTCAGGACGATCGCCTGTACTTGTTGCGACCTGAGCGAAATTAGACGCCACTAATCGAGTTCCCGTCCCGCAGCGGAAGTCATTATCACCACGATAGCTGGGATCCGCTTCCCGCGCTTGACCGGGGGTGTCAGCCTGGCAAATCATCCAGCGCAGTTGGGGGTTACGAGCCTCGTTTTGAGCGTTTGCCTCCAAGAATATTGCCGCAACGGCCCCACGGTCATTGCCTGACCTGGGCACAGCGTAATGGTAGGCTGCTCGCGTAGTTGTCCTAATTCTAAACTCGTGGGTGTTGGACAAGCGTAAATTATAAGGGCGTCGCTGCATAGCCCCAGGGAACCTCAAGAAGCGGGTATTGTCGCCCCGATGCCGGGTTTGCACATCCATCATTTGCTGCAGAACGGTGATCGCCGGATCGTTTCCGGTCGCGCGCGCGCCTTGAGGAGAGCGAATCACAGGAGGCTGAGGCCGCACCGGTGGCTGAGTAGCCGGTGATGTGCGCACGGGCTCCATGCTCGGCGGAGAAACAGAGCCCGTGCTCCCCCCCGTGCTCCCGCCTACTGGTTCGCCGTTGAGCTGCACAGCAAATGTATTTGGGGCACAGCGTAAGGACTCCGGCGGCGTGTACCGGGGGTCTGCTGGGCGCACGCCACTTTCGGACGAGCAAATAAGGGAAAACATTGGTGGATCGGTGTCTCGATTTCCCGCCGATCCCTCCAGGAATAATGCCCCCACGAAAGAAGCTTGGCCGTTTGCGGGGCGGGGAATTCCATAATAGTAAGTGGCACGGGTGCTGGTCCGAATCGCGAAGTTATAACCCTGGGTTCCAGGCGGAGTGATACGACTGTTAAAGCGAGTAGAGCGTTGACGGTGGGATTGTTGGCTTTGGATAGCTCGGGCGATCGCCCCCACGGCCGGATGATTCGCAAATGGAGAAGGACTCAGATTTTCCGTTGGAGGCTGTGGCGGCGGATCATTCGGCAGTGAGCATTCTCCATTCACTCGCTGGGCGCCGTTCTCGCATGGTGGCGGTGGTGGTGGTGGTGTAACAACGACATCGCTCGGGATATCAATGCCGAGCCCCCGTGCAAGCGCTGTTTGGTCAGGACTGATAGTTTGTCCTTGTGCTAGTAGTTCAGACGCCCGCTGTCGTGCTGTGTCTCTCCCCAGAGAGTCATTGGCGATTTCGCGTACAGCACCAATGATGAGGTAAGGGAGAGGGCTGTTGGCAGCCTCTTTTACCGCCGCATTGGCATCACTATTACCGTTAAGGATATTGCCCGCGCGAGCATAGGCAAGACCCCGCAAACCGTAGTCAATCGCGTTCCCACCGAGCCGAACGGCATTATCCAAATCCTCCAAAGCTCGCCGGGTATTGCCTTCCATCAAGTAGGCAGCACCACGCACCCGGTATCCCCGCAAAGCGGGCGTTCCCCCAGAATTAATGGCAACTTCAGCAGACGCCAGAGTGTTCCGAAAATCCCCCTTCGCAAAATAAGCGTAGGCTAAAAACACATGGGTATTGCCGTCCCTGGGGGCGAATCTCAACGCCTGGCGAAATGCGGCGATCGCCTGGTTGTACTGCCTCGCTAGTAGGGACTCTGCCCCTTGAGCGAAATACACCTTAGGCACCCGATCCAAAAACACCGACACCGGAATACCATACTTAAAGAGACCGTCCCGTTGTGCATTCCCGCGATCCTCCGATAGACCGTGAATCGCAATCAATCTTCCATCTTGATTCAGCACAGGACCACCACTCATCCCTTGCTGCGTCAAACTGTCGTACCCCAGCAAATACCCCTGGTTCCTATCAGTCACCGCCGACCGAATTCGCGCGACCCGTCCTCCGGTATAGGTAAATAACCGTGCCTCAGTTCCTGTACGGTCAGGCAAGGGATAGCCGCCCACGAACATGGGAGAACCAATAGGCGGCATCGTTTCCTCCAGCTCCACCGTACGGTAGGTTCTACTGCTGGAAAATTGGGCGATCGCTAGGTCCACCCCTGGCAGCTTACGAATTGATCCCCGTTCGAGGGCATGGATCGCCCCGTCGGCGGTTTGCGCTTCGTACTGCTCTGGCGCTTTCACCACATGATGGGCAGTCAGAACGTAATAGATGTCCCCTTCTTTCGCCAGCAAGATACCAGAGCCATAACGATTTTCTTCATTTCTAGGGGCGATCAGTACCGTCACTTCTTGGGCAATTTTTGCAACCTCTGGCTCACTCAATGCCTGAGCGGAAGATGGATTAACCACCATCACCATGGCCGCCGTTGCCCCCGTCAAGGCGGGATTTATAAAATTCGACCATGGGCTAATGCCCTTCATTTGCCCTACCATTTCTGCGATCGCCACCGTAGCGTATAAATTGTTAACGATTATCGTTTCCCCTGAAACCCATGACAAGCTTCAATCCCTCAATTCCTCAGTAAATGTTGTCAAGGGGAGAAGTGAGAGAGTCAAGGGAATTGAACCTCAATCTAAGGAAACGATTCTGCTCGAACAGCAGCAGCATTTTCCGACACTGGCGCCGCCCAACCTAACCATTGATGATCTTGGAATAGGGGAAATGGAACTCTTATTAAAGGACTATGTTCTCGGGAGAGCTTATCAGGCTTAAGGTAATTCGTGGCAAAAGTAGTAGTAATTCCCCGATGCCGTACCATTCTCACAAGCCCCCATGGAAACCAGCGTGATGGCAAGATCTCTCTATGAGGAATAAATTGCCCATAAAATCGTGTCTTTTGTCCCCCAGACAGAGAGCGGCTTGAGCTGTGTTGCCATTGCCAATCTGCATTTAGCAAAGTAGGAAGAAACTGGGCAACAGGAGGAGCGTTGGAAAAACTTTCTGTGTCGTCCCACAGGATTGGTAAAGCTGCCCATCGTGATTTATCCTGCCCCGAGGATTCTGCTAATGCTTCGTAGTTTAGCAACCTTCCAGATGCCCCATGGTAGGTGATTGGACTATCGAATTGCACAGCGATCACCACTGTCTCTGATCTAACCTCAATACCCTGCTGTAATTTCCCGTCCGGCGAGCGTACCCACACCGATTTCTCCTCAGAGTCCTGCGATTCTGTCCTAGGACTCAGAGTTGAGCTTGATGACGGAATTAACACTGTATATCGCCACCCGCCAGTGTCTAGGGGTTCGCGCCCTGTGAGGACGCCCAGAAAAAGAGACTCCCCCACCGACACCGACACTATCGACCGTAAATGCTGCCATTCCTGTTGCACTCGCACTTCATCTTCGGCACTCGCCACGGTATCTTCCGGCTGCCAACCCAATACCTCCCATAGCGACCCACCCGTTACTTCCCCCGCCATTAATAAGGTCGTTTCATCGTTTGCGGAAATGTCCCATCCTGAGGACCAAAGTCCACTAAATCCAGGTACTGCCAGGGTTAGGGGTAGTAAATACCTCTGCCGTTTGACCCTTCCCAGTCCGTCTTCAAGGTCAGCCCCCGTGGACTGGTCCACTCCAATAGACCAGCCCTGCCGCGCCATAATCCCTAAAGGCACTTCAATAGGGATCCCCCAACTTGAGCGTACTAAGGTGGCATCTTCCAGGGGATCCGGTGATGAGCCATCCTCCAGCACATGGACCTTGCCGAACGCCGGATAGGCTTGCCGGCCATTTACCGCCACCACGTAGCCTGCCTCATCCAACAGAGGACCACCGCTCATGCCCTTGGCTACCCAATTGGTGTAGCCCAACCGATACCCCCGCGATAGAGATCGCTCCAGCCAGCGGGATACTCGTCCCCCCAAGGTCCAAAGCCCATCACCACACTGTCGAGCAGCCTCCGCCCCCGCCCGTTTCGCGATCGCCGTCAAACTGGTGCCCGTATTGAAATCAAACGGAAATCCCGCCGCCGTCACTCTCTGCCCCACTACCAACGGTTCCGTCTGTCCATTAGCATCATCACCCTCTGACGGTGATCGCAATTGCGCTACCGGATATTGCCCCTCCGTCCCAGGGAACCATACCAGCCCCAGATCGTAAGTACCAAAATCCACCGCCATCACCCGAGCCGCCGAATGCACTCCCCCATCAACCGTCTCCACCTGATAGCCTTCCCCCAACGCCAACACGTGGTCGTTAGTCAGCACCAAGTACCCCCCGTATCGATATCCCAACACAATCCCCGAACCCCAATTGCCCGCCGCCCCCGCCCATACCTTCACTGTTACCAGCCGCCCCTGCCTCTCCGCTACGGTCCACGTTTCTTCCCGGCTCGAGTCTCCTTCCCCGACATTCGCTTCCAGCACCTTAGAGCATGACGTCACTCGCTGACGCTGTTGTTCGAGGGTTTCTAATCGTGAGTCCGTCAGCTCTGTTTCAAGGCTATGATCTTGGTCCGCGCGGCTCTGGGCGACAACAATGGAGGCAATCCCTCCCCCATCAATCACGCTCCATAACAACAGACTACTTAAAACTTTGACTGCGGGCGATCGCCCAAGTTTCACGCCCAAAATGCCTGCCATACAATCAATCACCACTTATCACTGTCATCCACAGCTTTGCCTCACCCCCGCCGATTCTCACACTACAAAACCAGCACCATCGGAAAAGTCGTCCAGTGCTGGTCAAGCTTGGGTAGTCCTGCAACCCATCACGCGCTGTTCGCAGCCAGCGTTCGCTTATTTGTCGCCGAAGAAATCGTCATTGGTGGGGGGCGTCGGTGCCGCATCTTCATGCAACCGTTCCAAATACCCGGCGAAATTAAAATATGCTGCGTCTTCCGGAGTTTCCTGCAAAGGAATAATGCTTGAGCTATTGGTCAGGGGCTGTAGTTGCTTAATGCGCTCAATGGCATACTCAGTCAAGCTTTGCTCCATATCGGCAGTGTACTGTAACGTGAAAACCAAGTTTTCGTTATCACAAATAGATTGATTGCGATTTTCAAAGGCACAGATCACTGGCATATTGTTGAGGTAGCTACCTCGCAAATAGTTCATCTTGCCTTGACTTACCAGGCGCTGAAGGCGTTGAGAGACTTCGGCACAACGACGATCAGGGGTCCAGCCTGCATCGGAGAAATGCTGACTCTTCCAGACGAAAACGGGAAATTCTGCTGTGCGGGTGCCAGCAATAGTGCGATAGGTACCGTCAGCGGATTGCTGACAGACGAAAGAGAAGCTTCGGGGGGATTCCGCCTGAGTGGGAATGGCTAAGGTGGTGCCGAGTCCCAAGGTCACTACAATACTAAGGAGGGCTTGGAGGAGATGGCGCATGGAAACAGGGTGCTATTTATTCAGTATTCAACAATATATGTAACTTAATTATGTGATGGGGTGCAAGGAATAGCAGTATCTTCTGACATAGGAGCTAACTTAGGCACAGTTCAGGGGGGCGTTAGCTTTTTGACAAAAATCCTAGGGTTAGGATGTGGAAGATTGTTGATGATACGGGGTAGTCTAATTGGTATTGAGATGTAGGATCCTGCATCCTGTAGCACCTGGTTACAGAGTTGCGAGACCAGGGGGGCGGTCGCCGATACGCTAATTTAGTTCGCTGCTTAGGGGTTGGGATTGTGACTAGTCAAGTATCCATTAACCAGACCGGAGCGCCTTTGCAGCCGGGGATTATTGTGAACGGACGCTATCGGGTGGTGCGATCGTTAGGCAGTGGGGGGTTTGGGCGCACCTATTTGGTCTCCGACGAGCAGGGGGGGGAACAACAGTGGGTTCTTAAGGAATTTTGTCCCTCCACATCTCAAAATGAGCGGGCGTTGGAGAAGGCGCGGGAGTTGTTTCAGCGGGAGTCGGCGGTGTTGGGGAAGATTGATAATCCCCAGGTGCCTTTTCTCCACGGTTCGTTTGAATGGGAAGGGCGGCTGTGCTTAGTGCAACAGTACGTGGAAGGACAAACCTACTGGCAACGGTTTAAGGAAAATCAGTCGGCGGGGGTGCCCTGTGACGAGGCGGAGGTGCGGGATATGTTGTCCTATTTACTCCCGCTTTTGGAAAGTTTGCACCGTCAAAAGATCTATCACCGGGATATTACGCCCGATAACATCATCAAACCGGCGGATGGGGGGAAGCCGGTGCTGATTGATTTTGGGGCGGTGAAGCAGAAGATGACCACTCTGTTAGCAACGGGCAGTGACCAGGCCCAGGCGTCGGTGATTGGGAAGATGGGGTATGCGTCGCCGGAGCAGATGCGGGGCATTGAGCCGGGGCCTGCTAGCGATATTTATAGTTTGGGAGCAACGGCGTTGGTGCTGTTGACGAATCAAGAGCCCGAGGCGTTGATTAATCAGCAAGATTTGAGTTGGGATTGGCGATCGCACTGTGAGGTGAGTGAGGAACTGGGGCAGATTTTGGATCGTATGGTGGCGGATCGGCCCCGCGATCGCTATAGCAATGCAGGCAATATTCTGTTGGAACTGAACGCCCCCCGTAAGACAAAGATAGACGAGCCCAGAGGTTCTGAAACGTCCCCACGACAAGCAAAACCTCCAGAAACGGGGATAGAAATCATCGGGGAGACGCCTAAAACAGAGTCCAGTGCACCTCCTGAAGACACTGCTCCTGCCCAGCGATCGCCTATCCCAAGTACCCCCAAGAAATCTCTTCCGGCAACCTTAATTGGCGGAACTGTGGCGGGTGCCGCTGCCATTCTTTTAGGAGGCAGTTGGGTGGCAATTCCACACACACCCCTATGTCGCCAGTTTCAGCGGTGTGTTGGGGAAGAAGGGTGGAATGAGACTTACACCGCAGCGATCACCAATGTCGAAGCGGTGAAAAATCAGCAGTCCTCCTTGGTCTCTGCCCAGGAGCTGGGTCAGGCAGTGGGAAGCCTAGACGGGGCGATCGCTGATTTGGAATCCTTGCCGGAGTTGGCGCTGGATTATGAACAGGCTCAGGAGGCTTTGAAACGGGCGCGATCACTGTATCAACAGCTATCAGAACAGCAAAAAATTGCCCAAACCCAAGAAGACGTAACCCAAGCAATTGAACAGGGTAATCAGACCTTAACAGCAGCCAAGACAGCTCAGGAGCTGGAAGACGCCCTCGCCAATACGCGAAAGGTATTGATGGATTTAAAGGCGCTCTCCCCTAATCAACCAGGCTATCAAGCGGCGCAACAGCAAATCCCAGCCGCTGAAAAAACGGTAACCGCACTACAAGAGCGAATGGAAGCTGAAAATACCGCAACGGCGAAGCTGAAGGAAGCTGAGGAATTGGCGAAGGCTGCTACTAAGGCAACGGAAAAAGCGAGCCAGACCAAAAAACTGCCCGAGTATCAAGCAGCGGCAACAGCCTGGGAAAAGGCGATCGCCCCCATCAGCAACACAGCCACCTTTGCCAACACCACTCAAGCCGCCACAGCTACTCAGCGCTTAGAGGAATACCAAAAGCAAAGAAGCGCCATGAATACCCGAGTGGCAGCTTTAACCCCCACCCCCCCTCCACAGCCGGTATTATCAAACACTTCTGGGCAACGAAATGAATCTAGTAGGTCTCAATCTGGAGGAAGACCATCACCACGGCAATCTGGGAGTGGTGGGAATGTAAGACCTTCAGGGTCTTTCACGGATGCTTTTCCCGTTGGGCAGTAGGGCGTGTGCTCAGTTAGGTGCATAAGGTTAGGCTTTAAGCACTACTGTTTCCAAGTTCTCTCTTATACGCCGATATGCTTTACAAAATAGTTAATGGAAAAAGGTGAAAGAAAGGCCTACTCCCAGGGCGTCCAGGACATATGGAGGCACAGCGAAAGACAACCGCCTCTTCGTTGAAGCAGTATTGGTGTTTGACGGGGCGTTGCAGGATTAGGAGAGGAAATCAGAATGACGGGTGGGTAATGGAATTTGGTGATGTCTCAGTGGATGTCTGAAAAGTAAAAAAGCTGACGGGATTTAGCCTGTAGTTGAACAACCAACAGCTCCCTTCAGCGATGACTCAAATTTATCCCAGCGATCTTACCGACGAACAGTGGACCTTACTTGAAGCCCTACTGCCTCCCGCCAAGCCTGGTGGTCGTCCTCGCACCGTGGACCTGCCTCAGGTAGCCAATGCCATTCTATAATGTCCTTCGCACTGGCTGAACCTGGAGATACCTCCTCAAGTACTATCCCAAACACAAGACGGTGTATCACTCTCTGCCCAGTGGCGCGATGACGGAACCTGGCATCAAGTTCATTAACGACTCAGACAATGGACCCGAACCGTGGAGTATGACCGTTTCTCCTGACGGGGTGACAAGAGCACTAAAAAGCATGCTGTATCTTTCTTCTAGCCATTTCGCCCCTCCAGTAAAAGAGCCGCTTTCCAGGAGTTAACTCCATCAGCTGACGCTCCAACATCATCAGCTCTTGGGATAAATCACAAAATAATTGAGCGTACAAACCCAGCTTAAAATTACTGTTCTTTGTCTCCTTCTTGTGAAAGGGTCGCTGGCGTCCTACGTACTTATCCTGTCGTTTTTTCCTAATGGCTTGGCGTTGTTGCATTGATAGTGGAATGCACTCTGTATGGTTAAGCGACTCGTTGAAGCTGACGCTAGGCTCCAAGCTGCTTCCCACACCGTCACGGGCTTGGCAATCTGAATCATGCGATTGAGCACGGCACATTTCACCCGCAGCTCAGCCGCTTGATTAGCGAAGTTCCGGGACTTAACAGTACCTCCAAAAGTGCTCTTGAAGCGACTCATAGTGGTTTCAGCGATGGAGCGACGGTGGTAGCCTCTGTGACGCTTCCATGATTTACGACCGTGTCGTCGAATAAAGCGCAGGTTCTCATCACGGGGATGAGCCGGTCCATGACAGTTACCGTGCTGCCAAATTTTGGCGTTCTTACGCGGTGGGATGACTGCTTTTGCCCCCTTCTGCTGGAGTACCTCATAGCAGCGGCGGGTATCGTAAGCGCCGTCGGCAGACACCTGCTCTACCGAGGCATTATCATCGATATCTTCCAACAAGTTCTCGAGCATCTCGCTGTCATGGACGGTGTTAAGAGTCACCTCAGCACAGAGAATTTCACCGGTGGACTCATTCACTGCCACGTGCAGCTTACGCCAGGTGCGCCGTTTACTGATGCCATGTTGTCGCGTTTTCCATTCTCCCTCTCCGTACACCTTGACCCCGGTGGAGTCCACCATCAGATGAATCGATGAGGAGTTAGGTTTCACCGCTAAAGGCACTGAGAGGGTTCCCTTTCGACGGGACACGGTGCTGTGCTCGGGCACCGATAGGTCCACCTGCATTAGCTTCAATAGAGACTGGAGAAACTCTTCCGTTTGACGTCCTGCTAAACCGTAGACGCTCTTAAGAGTTTCAAAGGTGGTGATAGCCAGGTCACTGTAGATTCGGTTGGACCCTCGTCTAGCCGGTTGCTCAGGGGCGTACCAATGATGGATAGCGTCCTCGTTCAGCCACAGGGTGAGACTGCCTCGCTGTTTTAAGCCAGCGTTATACTCGGACCAGTTGCGGATGGGGGAGTTCATGGACCTGGTTTTTGGTGGTACTTAAACCCTAGCCCATCCCCCCTCTGTAACCCCTATCAATGCAACAACGCCATTCCCCTCAAAAAATCGCCAAGAATATGGGCAAACCCTAATACAACATTGTTAAAGTCAACGGTCTGTTTAAATATAGAGCGTCGTCTCAAAAACCAAGAAAGCCATGGGTCGCGCGAAAAAAGTTGTGCTGGCATATTCCGGAGGTGTTGATACTTCCGTTTGTATTCCTTATCTGAAAGAAGAGTGGGGTGTTGAAGAGGTCATCACCTTGGCAGCGGATTTGGGTCAAGGGGAAGAGCTGGGACCCATCAAGCAAAAGGCGTTGGATTCGGGGGCGGTGGTATCCCTGGTTAATGACGGACGCGAAGATTTTATTCGCAACTACGCATTCCCGGCGATTCAAGCCAACTTGCTGTACGAAGATCGCTACCCCCTCTCTACGGCGCTGGCGCGACCCTTAATTGCCAAAATGCTGGTGGATGCAGCGGCGGAATATGGTGCCGATGCGGTGGCCCACGGCTGTACCGGAAAAGGAAATGACCAGGTACGCTTTGATGTATCCATCGCTGCCCTCAACCCCGACCTGAAAGTGCTAACCCCCGCCCGGGAATGGGGCATGAGTCGGGAAGAGACGATCGCCTACGGTGAAAAATTTGGCATTCCGTCGCCGGTAAAGAAAAAGTCTCCCTACAGCATCGACAAAAACCTATTGGGACGCAGCATTGAAGCAGGTCCCCTGGAAGATCCTTGGACGGAAGCACCGGAAGAAGTGTTTGAAATGACCAAGGGAGTCGCCGACACCCCCGACGAGCCCGACTATGTGGACATTGGCTTTGAAAAGGGTGTTCCCGTAAGCCTAGACGGTCAAGCCTTGGATCCCATTACGCTGATTACCCAGCTAAACGAGCGCGTGGGCGGCCAAGGCGTTGGGCGCATCGACATGGTGGAAAACCGTGTTGTGGGCATTAAGTCTCGGGAAATTTACGAAGTGCCGGCGCTGTTGGTACTCATCCAAGCCCACCGAGATTTAGAAAGCATGACCCTAACCGCTGATGTAACCCGCTATAAGCGTGGCGTTGAACAAACCTATGGCGAGTTGGTTTACAACGGACTTTGGTATAGCCCCCTTAAAACTGCTCTCGATGCCTTTATTACGGAAACCCAGCAGCGGGTAACCGGCACCGTCAAGGTGAAGCTATTTAAGGGGAGCGCTCAGGTTGTGGGTCGAAAGTCTGACCTGGCGATTTATTCCGAGGAGCTGGCAACCTATAGCTCCGACGATAAATTTGACCACAAAGCTGCCGATGGCTTTATTTACGTATGGGGTTTGCCCACCCGCGTTTGGTCAGAAAATCTGCGTAAAGGTTAGGGAAAATCGGGGGTAAAACCCTGAAGGGGTGTCACGGGGAGAGGACTGTTAAAACAGAAGCGTATCCCTCCCCATCGGTCCCATGGAAAATTTGTCACCCTCCAATTCAGTCCATTCCAAAGGCACCCTTTGGACCAATGTGATTGCCCTCGCCATTCTCCAGGGGGCGATCGCTTTTGCATGGGTCGCCTACCGTGCCTATTTGCCGGTGTTATTTGAACAGGTGGGGCTGCCGGGCACCGAAGTTCCCGTTAGTCGCGGAGAGGACTTTCTGGCGATCGCCCTGGAGCCGATGATGGGGTTTTGGAGCGATCGCTATCGAGCCACCTTAGGAAAACGATTTTCCTTTGTGGCGGTGGGCGTGGGCATTGCAGCGTTGATTTTGTTGGTGGTGCCAGCGATCGCCGCTGGACGTAGCCCGGTGATGGGCATTATTTTGACCGTGTTGCTGATTGGCTGGGCGATCGCCATGGCCGCCTTTCGTAGCCCGGCGATCGCCCTGCTGCGCCAGTACGCCTTGGAAACCCGCCTAGCTCAGAGTATGGGGTTGTTATTATTTGCCATGGCTATGGTGGGAGCCTTCGCCAAACCCCTGCAAACCTTTCTGTTAGCCCTCGGCGCACCCACTGCCCTCGGTGGCAGTTCATTGGTGTTGGTGGCCAGCGCTGGAGTGTTGCAGCTAGTGAAACCGGAGCGGAAGTTAACCACCATTGACATTCCCGAAGCGCCACCGTCCCTGAAAGCCAGCGTGCAAACCACTCCCTGGACCACTGTCGGGCAGGTGCTGTTGCTAGGCGGGGCGATCGCCTGGGGGCTAAGGCTTATTGTGGGCAGCTTGGGACCGGTGCTGGTGGATACGTTTCCCACCATTACCCCCGGCCCTGCAATTTTTGCGTTTCTATTTACCGCCGCCTGCCTCGCCGTCCCCGCCGGAGCCCTTAACAGCCTATGGGGATTGCGAAAAATGGTATCGGGCGGAGCGCTGATGCTAATGCTGACGGTGACGGGTTTACAAACGCCCCTGCCCGTTAACGCCGTCATTATTTTTATCGTAATTTCAATGTTGGCGTGGACTGTGGTGTTTAACGGTGCCATCCCTCTGGCGTTTTTGGCATTGACTGGCGATCGCGGTGGCTTAGCAGTGGGCTCCTACTTTGGTGGCTTTGCCGCGGGTATGGCTTTGCTTAACTGGACCCCCTTCGCCGATATTCTAGAAACCACCTCCAGCCGCGCCGGTGCCAGTGGCATCGTATTTGCAGTGATCGCCTTTTTAACCTTTCAACTGGGGCGATCGCGCCGAGCCAAAACCTCCCAGCTATCCCAAGCAGAATCCCAATCCGCCACCTAAAAGTAGAAAAATGCCCAATAAAAAGCCCCCTTGATTAAGGGGGGATGGGGATCCTCTGAGGCCTAAGCTTTCAGCCAAAGATTTTTATGAACGGGTAAAGGGCAACGATCCCCTCTCAATCTCCCCTTGTTAAGGGGAGATTGAGCTTGATTACATTTGCCGCTACTTCGTTTCTGGCATCAGACACTTATCGGAATCGCAGCCGGCTGGTCCCTCTTCCTGTTGTTGTCCAGAGTCATACCGGGCCAGCGCCACGTTGAAATTATCAACGGTGCGCCGCTCCAGCATCTCTTTCACTAATTGACCGTAAGTACTGCGGTCAATTTTTTCGAAGGGCAACCGGGGGAAGGGCGCATCGAAACGCGCCAGCAGTGCTGCACTCATATAGCCCTCGTTATTCTGTACCGCCTGGTGAATGCGCTGGGCCAACGGCTCCACCTCTTCCTCGCGCAGCTCAATGGTGGCGGAGGTATTGTGGGCGGTGTAGCACGTTTGCACTTGCATATAGAAATCAAACTGAGCTAGCGCCGAGAATTTTTCAATGGCAATATCATCTGCCCCCGGCAAATCTGCCCAGGACACCGACACCGGAATTTCCACCAGCCACTCGGAACAGCGCGGATCAAAGGGATCGTTCAGCAAATTGCCCGCGTCATCCTTATCTGCCTGGGACGGCACCACGTTGTAGCCATAGTCCATACATGCCCGCGCCACCGGATCGTTTTTGCGGAAGGTGATGCGTCGAATAAATCGAGCAGCTTTGGGCGGGTGCCAGCCGGGAGAAGATCCCGTGAGCAGGGATTTCGTGCCCGCCGGTTGGACGGTGGTGCAGCGGTTGGGGCGGGTTAAGTTATGGCGATCACAATAATCCCACACCGTTTCATTCACCGTATTCCGCCAGCGGGTCAAAAACTCCGCCTCTTTTTGCTTAAAGGTGAGCCCCACCACGGTGTCGGGACGTCCCGCCTCCCACCATTTCAGCCAGTCCACCCCAAAGGCTTTCACAAAGAAGTCGAACAAACCGGTGAAGGACACCCCCACAATGGGATCAATTTCCCGGCTGAAGCGATAGCGATCCTCCTGGAATTGGTGATGGAGCAAGGACGCCACCGCTAAACCGCCCGCCCGGAACGCATCCCCTTGGGCTTGCAGGTCCTTTGGATCCAGCTGGTTCAGGTGAATCTCCGCTAAGTTGCAGTGGAAATCCTCCCCAATAATTTCTCCGCAGGGGTTCAAACCGTAGCGCCCCATTCGATGATCCAACACGGCGTCGCTTTGGCTGGGATCCTGATTTTTTAGCCACTCTCGACCGTTGCCCGCCTCGTAAGCCGCAATAAATTCCTGCTTTAGCTCCGACGTTACAAGGTCAGCACTGGCCCGGACGATCGCCTCCCCAGCCCACTGGATGGCCCCCTCGCCAGAATAAAACTGCTTGCGCACCGCGTCGGTACACTCTTCCAACGTGGGCTTGCGATGGAAAACGCGGGTATGGTTCGCCATGCGCAGGGCATCTCGCTCTGGGTCAATGCGCCAGTTGCCATTATCGTCCTGCTGCCACAAATTATCCTTCGCCGTCGCCCCCGCCACGTCCTCGCTAGAAAACTGGCGCATCCCGGCACTGCGACGCACATTGCCTGCCACTACTACCACGGCAGCCTGGTCAATTAGCAAGCAGCACTCCACTGACGTGAGCTGTCGCCCCACTGCCTTGTTGAGAATCCGCACCAGCTTGTGGTACATGTCGGGCACTTTGATGGGATTCGCCACGCCGCCAAAGCCTTTCAGCACCTCGCCCGTGGGACGAATATGGCGAATATTAATGGTGATATTCACCGTGGCGTCGAACTGTTCCGCGCTCGATAGCTCCAGCACCGTTTGGTAAGACTTCACCCAGCCCTGACGACTGTCGCCCACCGTAATGGTGACCGCGTTACCAGCGATCGCCACAGAGGTCTCTTCCTGGCGCTCCCCGGCGGGAACCTCTCCCTGGGTACCCGCCACCGCCACCGTCAGCCTATTGCGAATGGGCGGCAACTGCCCCACGTGCTCTGGCTCCAGCACCGCACCTGTGCCGCAGCCCATCATCGCCAAATCCATCATCAGCCCAAACGCCCGCCAGTCCACCACATTGGTGCTGGTGCAGTTGTAGGCACCGGAAAAATTCGACGGCTTCTCCAACCATTCGGTGCCGCCCACCCACAGCCACCGCCCCGACGGCAGTGCCTGAATATTTTTGTGCATGCGACGTAGCAAATTACACTCTTCGTCGCTTAATTTGCCCAGCTTTTTCAGCCCCTTGATGACGCGATCGCCCACCTGTTGCCACGTTTCACGCTGTCCGTTCACACGGCGACTGTAGGTGCGATAAAACACTGGATATGCCGTTGGGGCAGCGACCGGAAACTCCTGATATTGGGGGCGATCAAGTTCTCGAACCATGGATACCTCGAGGAAGTATTTGGAATTACGAGACAACATCATAGCCTAGGGCGTCAAATCAAAATGCTCGTATATAACGCTAAATGTAGAGATCAAGAACGACGATTTTACTGGGTTGGCGCTAAGTACAGTTTTCATAAACGAAGGCGACGGCAGTTTTTACACCATCGTCGCCTCAAGATTTCGCTAGTTTTCAATATGATCAAACAACAAAGTAAACGAACCGTTACTAAGCATTAATCTTCGAAAACCACTGTGTTGCCCTCCGTCGCAAGTGTCCCGTGTAGGAGGGTAATTTCGTTCATTGAGATCTCTGTTCTGCGCCTGGCTAGGGTAATGCCCCTTGTGCGCATTACTGAGAATTAAGATTCCAGTCGTAGCTCAAGTGCTTGAAACGATACTTGGAGTCTTTTAAGTAAGATTGGTTCTCACTGTCCAGGTGCTGGGCAATAAAGTTCAATACGGAGCGATCCGTGTCGTTATGACCTTCAAAGCCCGTATCGGTGCCGTAGGTTTTCTCAAAATCCTCGCCGAACCATTTGAAAATCGACGAAACTCCCACTTCGTTGTTCTCTTTGTCAATGGTGAAGTGGCGAGAATCAGACACAAATTGCAGGGTTTGTTCTTCTAGTTGCTGGTCCAGGCGATCGCCCACAAAGGCTTCAGCTCGCAGGAAAGGACAGCCAATCGACGCACAAACGATCGCCATATGCAGTCGAGGCTCATTGAAATCGACGCGCAACACATCGTGTTCAATATTATTTAGGGTCATTTTCTCCCCTAAAACCGTAAACTCAATTTTGTCCCAAACGCCGTTAATTCCGCGGATACTTTCCACGGGATAGTTATCAATAATTGCCTGCAACGTTAGGGAATTGTAGGCATTAATCCAAAAGGCAATTTGCTCCGCTTCCGACCAGCTGTCATAGGTTTCGCGAGACACAGCAGCCAAATCCGCATTAAACCGGTCCAAGCCCTCCCGGTTTGCCAGCAACCCTTGATAATCCACCTCGCCGACGTCATTAACGTAGGTGCTCAGAACTTCGTTGTAACCGTCGTAGGAAAACTCTTCCCCTTGGGCGACCCCCGACTTAGAGAGCAGCTCCTCTCCCGAAGCCGGCTCCACAGGAGTTTTGCCAAAGCAGCCCGGCAGTAAGAATAGCGAGCCGCCCAGGGCAGAGGCTAGAGCGATCGCCCGCAACGCCTTGAAGGGTTTGCCGGTGGGATTACGAAATACGGAGAAAGCCATAGCCACGCTCCAAAATAACAACGCTGATAGTACTAACTTTCCCGATTCAAACATAGGCTCTAACTCGCCCTCAGTACGGCAATACCTACTGATTTTGTAAGGCGATCGCCCTAATCCAGTGAGCTGAAATTGTTGTAAATGCTAGCGATTTTGCAGGGGGACTTTCTGTTGGAAACTGCCGCCGAGACGGTTGCACGATAGGCATGTGAAGTGATGGGCACATCGTGGATTTCGATTCGATATAACTGAGTCAGTGAAATTCAGCGGTTAAATCCAGCGGCTAAAACTATGGCGACTTATTTGGTGACCGGGGCAAATCGCGGCATTGGTTTGGAGTATTGTCGGCAGATTAGTGCTCGTGGGGATAAGGCAATCGCTGTGTGCCGCAACAGTTCCCCTGAACTGGATGGCTTGGGCATTCAAGTGGAAACTGGGGTGGACATCACTTCAGAAAAATCCGTCAACGCACTGGCAAAAAAGCTAGAGAACACTGCCATTGATGTGTTGATTAATAATGCCGCAATTGTTGAACGCGTCAGCTTAGAAAACTTAGATTTCGACAGTATTCGGCGGCAGTTTGAGATTAATGCGATCGGCACTTTGCGCTTCACCCAAGCATTAATTCCTAACCTTAAGCCTGGTTCAAAGATTATTATTATGACCAGCCGAATGGGCTCCATTGATGACAACACATCCGGTGGTTCCTACGGTTATCGGATGTCAAAAGTTGCGGTGTCTATGGCGGGCAAATCGTTAGCCGTTGATCTGAAGACCGAAGGTATTGCCGTGGCAATTCTTCACCCAGGATTAGTACAAACTCGAATGACGAACTTCAATGCCAATGGCATTACACCCCACACTTCTGTGCAAGGATTGTTAGCTCGAGTTGATGAACTTGATATAGAGACAACAGGGACTTTTTGGCATGCCAACGGTGAAGTCTTACCCTGGTAAAGCTTGCTGAGTCTTCCTTTCTGGATAGAACTCACACAACTCATCAAGTCGGCAATGAAGGTGATGTCAGAGCATTAGTGGTTGGCTCGTGAAATTTCTCTGTTACTGCTTCGAAGCAGACTCTCTTAGGATTTGCGAAGATTAGATCAATGGGTGTGAAAATACTTGTTTCCATGTCTTAAAATTGATTGTAAGGACTTCTTGGTAAGCTAGCCTGGCATATGTGTAGCTCAATACGGAAAAAAATTAGTTGACCATGATCGGAAAATCAGTTTTTTTCCCATTTGACAAAAAAATCAGAGATCGACTTGAGATAGCACATGTCAAAGAGCAGGCTGTCTTTCAGCTATGGAATTATCAACTAGTCGCCGTCTCCACGATTGAGCGTGGTTGTTTTAGCCAGTGTATTGATTCTAGTAGCGCTGATCAGTGGAAAACAGAGATAAATAAGTTGCGAGTTGAGAGTCAAGACTCTTTTTTACTAGATACAGATATTGATTCCCTTCAGAGTAAGGTGAGAGAGGCGGAACGGATTTTTGTTTCCCGAGTTCGTGAATTCACCGATGCAATAGAGGAGAAAGAGAGAGAAATTCAACCTGAATCTCGTATTCAGTCACTTGCGAAAGGCTTTGTCACACTATTCGATAACGCGTATAGACAGGGTTTAATAAGACCTCAGGATAGAGCTGAAGTTGAAGCCACCGTAGCTCAATACTATTCAGCCCTGAAGAAAAATATCCATGATCCAAGCTTGAGACGGTCAGTGAGAATGGAGCTGGTCAACAGTTTTATTGTTGATTACTATGAGAGTGTAATGAGTATTTATAAGGAAGCTGCTAATAGAAAAAGATGAGATCGTATGGTCATTGTCCTACTATATTTTTTTTTCATTTTTCTGCTAGAGGGATTACTGGCCTCCGCGATCATGACTTATTTTTCTTGGTTGAGTCAGAAGAGAAGGCGTAGACAAATAACTCCTTTTGAAAGGTTTCAGCAGGCCATTATTAGCATCCCGGCAAAGCCTATACTTCGTGCTGTATTGTCAAGGGATCCAGTCGGCATCCGATGGATAACCACGACATCGAGTGTCGCAGAGGAGCTGAGCCTTTATCCTTGCAGACGCCCAGTGATCCTGCTGTCAACCTTCTTAGCTCTGCGATCGAATTACAGAACCATATCAAGGTCAAAACCCATACGTTAAAAGTCGAACTCGGTCACGTTAACCCTATCGAAACCCAAGCGCTTTGGGATGAACTACTAGAACGTTTGGAGGAGGGAAGTCTTTAAAGTCAGATAACTTTTTCAGTCTCCGCTTGTAAGTCGCGCTAATATTTGAAATTCCGCTGCCCAGAGATGAACCGACGGGCGGCGGGATTTCTAGGGAATAGAAAATCTATAGCTTTCTGCTACTACTCAGTGCTTATCAAGACACAGTACAGGTGATAAGCTAACTTGCCATAAACAAATATTCCTGAGGGTTCCAGCGCGATCGCGACTCTTCAATGTGCATATTTTTTCGATCCTTTTTCAGGTGGTGAGGGCTGCTTTCAAAGGATAAGGAAGAGGGCAAGGGATCGGGGGGATATTTCGCTTTGATGAATTGGGCGATCGCTATCTGCCACAGCACCTGAACCGAACCAGAACACTGCCATTAGCGCTGACTAAATAATGCAGCAATTGATGATGCGCCTTAGACAATATAGGCAGTTTTTGGGTTTTCAGCGGCAAAACCTTACCCTGATAATTGTTTTCGGTAAAAACCATTTCTCAGCTCGACTGCCCTGAGGGCAAAATTAAAGCACAATCCTAAGAATATTTTTAAGATTTCAAGTGAAGCGGCTGATCAGAAAAATTATTAGATTCATCAGAAGAAAGCTTAGACCTGCTCCAAAGGGTGTAAGCCCGCCTATTGCAACTAATATTCGAGCAGCACGGGCAATCTATGACTTTTCAGAAGAGCTAACCTACGAATCAATTCCTGAGACAGCAATTCATGATGCAAAAAGACTATTGCTTAATGGAGTTGCATCCTCACTCCTAGGACGACAACGACAGGAGAATGAATCCCTTTTAGACCCCCTAGCAATTACAAAGAACTCAGGACCATGCACCGTTTTCGGGCATAGCTATGGCGTTAAGTTCACCGACGCAGTATTTCTAAATGCAGTTCATGCTCAGGTTTACGATAGCAATGACGGTCAAGCACGTGGAGCGTCCCATTTCGGACGCGTTCTAATACCGGCGCTATGTGCTGTTGCTGAGCAAAAGCAGGTAAGCGGAAAAGAACTACTTGCTGCCATTGTCTTTGGCTACGAAGTTGCCCACCGAGTTTATGTCAAGTATCGCCGTAACCGTCCTGATGGCATCGGTGTTGCAGCAGCAATTAGTAAGCTGTTGAAGCTACCTCTGGAACAGTTTACTAATGCCATTTATCTTGCAGAACAACACGGTCCTATCGTGTATCCAGGACCTAGGAATATTGATACGTCTGCAAATCATATCTGTAACGCATTCCTTGCTCGAGGAGCTGTTGAAGCAGCCTTTCTCGCTCAAGCAGGCATAACAGCTAATCCAATGGGTACACAACTCTTCCTAGAAAAAGATCTTCCCGGTGGGCAACAAGAGTTTCCTTTTCTAATCGGTGATGTCTATATCAAGCCCTATTCTGTGTGTAGATTTCTTCATAATTCAATTGAGATTATTCTGTCATTAAAGCAGTCCTATCCAAACTTAGTTAATGACATAGAGCACATTGAAGTTGAGCTAGGAAAAGGTGCCAACTTTGTTAGGAAATTTGTTTCGCCAGATGCTTACTATAAGTCTGCACAGTTCAGTATTCCCTTCAATGTAGCGTGCGCGCTGCTGTATGGAGAAGTTAATCATCAGCAGTTTGAGCAGCCGTATATCTCGAATAAAAAGGTGCAAGAGCTACAGAGAAAGGTGCTTGTTCAGTTGAATCCAGATAACAATCTCCACCGTCTAGGGAGTGGTGCCTATCCAACAACTATGACGATTTTCCTGAAGGATGGTTGTCATATCCACAGGGAAAAAATTTATCCTAAAGGCTCTGCTCAGAACCCATTTTCAGATCAGGAGTTGATTGATCAGTTTTATAGTTGGGCTGATGGAGCGATCGCTGAGGACCGCAAGCAACAGTGTGTAGACATGGTTTTCAACTTGGAAAATGTAGGCAATATCGGAGAACTTATGAGTTGCCTACGATCTGAACCGGTTTAATAAAAACCTTGTAAGGAACGGGCGATCGCCCTTCCAGGAAATCACCCTATCCTTGAACGCAACTTGTTATCTATAGAGTTATCAACTGTCACCGTTCCTCACATCTTCCCGAGGATTCCAGCGCGATCGCGACTCTTCAATATGCATATTTTTTCGATCCTTTTTCAGGTGGCGGGGACTGCTTTCAAAGGATAGGGAAGAGGGCAGGGGATCGGGGGGATATTCCGCTTTAATGAACTGGGCGATCACCTCATAGGACGGAGAAAAATTATCCCCAATCGGTTCACCTTCCATCGCAGGAGACTCGCGTAACCTGGCAGAAAACCAGCCAGTTCCGTCATCAAAGAATCGCTCGGTGGTTTCTCCGTAGGTGTTGTAAGGATGATATTGCAAGTCACTGGGGGCTTTAGCCGCGACCCAGGACACGTATATCCAATACTCACTGAAAGTGCCGAATTTATTGGCTGATCGCATCATCAACAATAGCCAATGATCGTCGGACTTAAAGTAAGTTTGAACCTGTTTTGCAAAGGATTTTAAATGCTCCTGCTTAAACCACATATGGTGGGGCACGAAAGTACCCACTTCATCGCTGGCGGGCTCTACCCCCAACACCGACTCGATCCAGGTTGCCCACCTACCCACGATCGCCGGATTTCCCCAATTTTTATGCTGTAACAAAGCGAAGGGATGCTCATTCCCAGACTCAGTTTCTTGAATCAGCGGCCAAGTATCTACGGGCAATAAATCGCTGTCCCAAACCACATACCATTCGCTTAAATTCTCAATGCCCTCATAGGCTCCTAGCTTTAGAAGCTGTTGATAAAACCAGCCTGGGGTATAAAGGGATTCGCCTAAGTCGATTTCTGCGCAAATGGTTTCTTTACTGAGTCCGCAGGGTTCAAAAAAGGATTCTTCCTCATGGCAAAACACCGGTGCAGTATCCCAATTTTTTGCCTGTTCCTGAAGCGATCGCGCCTGAGGACCGGGAGCAATAACGTGAATGGCTCGCGGTTGATATTGCGTTGTTAATCCTTCCAAAACCGCCCGCGTATTCCAGCGAATTTGAAATAACGGAATCACAAAATCAAACGCTTCCTTCGCCATTATTTTCCTCAGTTTCTACGGTAATTCTGTTGCTCAATTAAAACCCCTTCCCATTGAAAAATAAGAAAGGGGTGCAATAAGTTTGCTTTGTCTTTTAATTACTGGTCAGAAAGGAGTTAGAAAGACCAATAAATATCGCTTTTCTAACCCCGATTTCCAACAGTGATTAGCCAGCGGTTAGCATCTTTTCAGCTTCAGCCGCGCCTTCTGCCAAGGCACCAGCAGTGGTGGGCAGATGGTGAGCAATGGTAGACGGATCTTCCAAGCCCACATCACTGCACAAGGGATCGATACCCAGACCCTGGCGAGGATACTCCTCACACACGGTGCGATACTCTTCGATCGACGCGAATAGCTCTTCCTGGCTGATATCGTTCAAATAACCACATTCGCCGATGGATCCCTTAGGCAACGGAGCCACCAAGTTGCGCCCCCGCTTCTCAAAGATCTTGATTTGAGATTCCCACAGCAGCTCCTTGTTCTCCATGATCTCGTGCCACAGGCTCAAGCCAAAGGAGCTGATCAGACCCAAAATCCGGTGGAAATCCTCGTCGGAAATCCAGCCCATCTTGAAGCTGAGATACGCGCCGAAGCCCATGCCGATCGCCACCGCGTGACCGTGGAGCAGACCCGCTTCAATCTCAAAACCGGGGGACCAAGTGTGACCGTAAGCGTGGGGGCGACACTGGTGGGTTTCGTACAGGTTGTCGTACTCTGCCGCCACATAGCTGCGCAGGGCACCACCCAAAATCTTCTGGGACAGCTCGTCAATATCGGAGCCGGGCTCACACTCGGCAGTGCCGAAACGGGTACGAATCAACTCAGGACCCGCCTTCTCCATGTTTTCAAATAGCTCCCGATCTTTGGTCACCGCCATCTTGATGATTTCAATGATGCCGTGACGCAACCAGCCCTCATGCAAGGTGGTGAAGAAGAAGCGATCAGTCAGAGACAGGATGGGAGGATGGTATGCCCCAAATAGGTTCTTGTAGCCAAAGCCGTCGCAGCAAGTACGAGGGGATGGACCCGCATCAATACCGGCAACGATGGACGTGGACAACATCACGTAAGGAGTGTTGCGGTGGTACAGAGCGCAAGCCAAACCGCCCGTATCCGCCAACACGCCGCCGCCCACAATCAGCACGGGCTCGTTTCGCGAAACCCCCAAGCGCTTCAAGTCACCCAACATCCGCTCAACGGTGTAAATTCCCTTGTCCACTTCCATGGCGCGGTACACCAGCTTCTCCAGCTTGATGTTGTGGGTATCGAAATAATGCTCAAGCTGCTCGCCGTAGAACCGCTCCACATTTTGGTCTACCAGGCAAACGCAGCGTCCCAAGGAAACATAAACGTCCCGCAGGGTGGTCTCCTCTGGATCCAAAACTTTGTCCACCAACCGCACAGAGGTGAAGGTGTGGGAACTGATGACCGCTTCCACATGGCGATCGTTGTCGGTGGTTTCCACAAACCCTTGGCTAGCCCGGTAATTTGAGGTGGGGTAGATGGCGTGTGGGTTTTCCTTAACCAGCTTCTCCGCCAACCCAGCGTAAAAGCCAGTGGAATCGATGGACTTCAAGTAGTCCAGGGTTTTAATTTTCCCCTTCTCAGTGGCGTTAATCGCCGTAGTGAAAGTGGCGCAAGCTTCTCCAACCTTGGCATCGAAGGGCAACAGCACCTCCGACAGGTTCTGGAAGAGCATACCTAGGGAAAGGTTTAAACAGCTGCGTAAACTGCGACAGGCGGAAATTCCCTTAACTGCATTTTCCGCCGCAAAGTCCTCGCCTAGTTCCTTGGAAAACGCGGGACTTTCAATAAGCGCTAACAACAAATCTCGCGCTAGATCATTACCGAGAAAAGCCTCTAAAGCAGAATCTACATTCTGAGAGACCAGGGGAGCGATGTCGCAAGCCCCAACGAACGCTTTAATTGCCGAGGTTGTCTTTGTCATTGTCAATTCTGAGAAGAACCGTACGTTGCGATATCGAGCAGAGCCAAGTCGCCCTTGTCAAACAAAGTTACCATAATGACACAAGGTCAATAAACCGTAACCTTGTCTATGATGTGTGCTCCTGGTGGTTTTAAGGCTGGGACTATGACAAGGAACTTTAGCGGCAAGTCTCATGGACTTAGATAATAATCCTGTTCCCAGCAAACAAGAGTTAAAGTTCCGGCTGTTGCGCTCTTACATCAGATGAGCCAAACGTAATAGATTCAGATCCGTGCTTACAGTCAAAATTGAGACAATTTGAGCAAAAGAAATCCTGTATGGTCCCATAATTTGTATATCTAGAGACAATTTATTAAAGCCTTATATCGCCCAATTGAAGTTGTGATGAAATAAAATTTAGATTAAGTACCCCTAGTCTTTATTGAAGCCAAAGTAGCTAAAAAGCCCGTAAATTCACTTTTAAGGTCTATGAATTGATTTTTGATGACTTAGAAATAGGGAGATATCTTCCAAAAGGAGTATTTTATTGGGGCAAGATGATGGGTTTATTAGAGTTCCAATAACTAAGATTAAGGATTGAATAAGATTAGTGATCTGCTCTGCACTGTGATCGATAAAACAGAGCTTGTGTAGCATGAGTTTAGGTTCAGCGATCTGACTTTGACAGTTGTTAAGTAGGGATTATTTCTAAACTGTTTTGGCATTAAAGTTGGGGTTGCTGTTGGGTTGTGCAGTGGATTCCACCGCCCCCTGCGGCAATGCCATCGATGTTAAGGGCGATGATCTTCCGTTGTGGAAATAGGGATTGCAATGTTTCTTGGGCGTAACGATCCGCGCGGGGATCGCCGAATTCGGGGATCAATACTGCGCCGTTGATGACGTAGAAGTTGATATAGCCGGCAGCAAATTCTGGATTGTTGAACGTGGGGCGCACTGCGCGAGGCGCGGCGATGGTGAAAATTTCTAGGGGATTGCCGTTTGCATCCGTTGCTTGTTCCAATACTTTTAAGTGAGTTTTGGTGACGGCGTGGTCGAAGGATTGGGGGTTGGGGTCGGTGGCGGCGACGACAACGCCGGGGCGAACAAAGCGGGCGTAAAAGTCGATATGACCATCAGTAATGTCGCGATCGCGAATACCCGGCAGCCAAATAATTTTCCGCAGTCCTAGTAGAGGCTTAAGAATTTCCTCGCAGCGTTGTTTCGTCATTCCTGGGTTGCGATTGGAATTCAGAATCGAGCTTTCCGTCATCAACGCAGTGCCGTTGCCGTCCACCTCAATGGCGCCGCCTTCCAAGGTAATAGGCGCTTGAACGGGCTGAGCTTCGGTTTGGGCGATGACAAAGTCGGCAATTTTGGCATCTTTGCGATGGGTTTGCTTATTGCCCCAGCCGTTGAAATTGAAGTTGATTGCGCCAGGGATGCTGTCGGGCTTTTGGACGAAAACAGGACCAATGTCGCGCATCCATAGGTCATCTAGCGGGGCTACCACCAGCTCCACATCGGTCCCACACTTTTGGGCTGCGATCGCCTCTTCTTCCCGCCGCACCACCATGGTCACCGGCTCATATTGGGCGATCGTCCGGGCGATAAGCGCCAAATTATCTTGCACAACTTCTAACATGTCGGATCCCCAGATTTGGCGGCTGGCACCGAAAGCCATCCAGGTGCGGGCATGGGGAGCAGTTTCGTCGGGCATCGTCCATTGGGTAGTGTCTAGGGTGCGGGCAATCTCACTATTGGCATTTTGGTTGCTGGTCGCTTGACCGCTGGAGCTTTGGCAACTGGCCGCCAGGTGAGTCATGGTAAATGCGCCTGCCCCCTGCGCCAGAAACCGGAGCATGGAACGACGTCCAATGGGATAGTTCATGGGCGTTTAGGGGGTAATAGAGTTTGCTTTAGGGGATGGAGTTTCTGTCAGTTTGGTCCAAAAAAATCCCGCCACAAAGGGAGCCCACATCAGCATTCGCTCTATGGGGCTATAGGTCCAATTTTTGTCCGTTAATGTATTTAGCTGCAGCAAGAAATACATAAATGAAGAGATGCTCATTAGCCGAATTCCTAGGTTTCGACTAAAGGTGGAAAATGGAACGATCCAACTGAAATACCAAATATGAATAATTGGGGAAAAAATCAGTAAGGTAAATAAATAAGATTCGGCAAAAGTGGCAAATTTTTTACATTTTTTCAGAAGGAAAAGGATGGCGATCGCCAGAGGGATTGCGTAGTATTTATTGGTGCCTTCAGCGGTGGTGCTGGGGAAGATTACAGAGACCCAGTAGGGGATAAGCTGAGCGCTGCGACCATTAGAAATAAAGCTGGATCCGAGGGGCAGGAAGGTGCAGGATTCGGCGCTGCAAAAACTTAAGCCGGTCAGAAGGAAGGGCAATACTCCTAAGCCTAGAATTATTAACGCTGACTTGAAATCAAGATTTTTTAGGGAGACTATCTCTCCCTTTCGTTTATTTTCTATGCCTGGTAACTGCTTGAATTGAGTGTGTTCCTCAGGGCTTTTTAGAAGTTCTTTTGTTTTACGTATCTGTCTCTTATTTGTCAGTTTGTGGAAAGCAATAAAAAATAGAATTGGGAAGGAAATCCATTTAATTGCGCCACCAATGCCGATCAGCAGTGCGCTCCAATAGTGATGACCTCGGTCCCATGCCAACCAAGCACCAACCATCGCCAGCACCAGCCAACTGTCATAGTGTCCTCCCCCAGCAAAGGAATATAAAATGACCGGATTCCAGGCGTAGGCGAGGGTGTTTAAATATCCAAATTTGCGGCTGAGGAGCCAGCAAACCGCCAGGTCAGCAGCAATAAAGGTGCTTTTGAAGAGCAGCACCGAAGGGGTAATCGCTGAGAGTAAGCGAAAGCCCCACTGGGTCAGAGGTGGATAAATGGCGGATACGTGCAGGTGGTTCATTAATATCCACCAGTCCGTGCGATAGGGAATTAGCTCTGGGGAGTTGGGGGGTAGGGCGAAGGGGTTAAAGCCGAGGTTTTGGATATAGCCTTCCCAGAGGTAACGCCAAATATCGTTGCCGGGGTACATAAACAGCAGGATTAGGCGCAGGGCGATCGCCACCCCCCAAAACCAGCGCCCGCGAATATGCTTGATAGTCCACGATGCGGCAAACCCCAGCAACATCACCGTGGACCACACCATCATGCTGCTTTGGTGGTCAACGAAGCGGAAGTCCCCATAGGGTTGTACTAAGACTGCGCCGAGTATCAGTAAAGTGGCGCTGAGCAGTACTGGGGAAATGCCCTCGCGGCGAATGCGGCGGACGTATAGGTTGCCCACGGTGGACAGGATGATGGTGCCCGCTTGGAACGAGCCGCGGATAGTGCCGGAAATTTTGGAACGACCCCCCTGACGCTGACGGTAGCCCACGGGGATTTCCACAATTTTTAACCCCAGCTCGGCGGCGCGGATTTGCATTTCCACGGTCCAGCCGAAGCCGCGATCGCGCATACCAATCTCCTCCAGCGCCGATCGCCGAATGAGCCGCAGGGGACCCAAATCCCCATAGCGCTCCCCCCATCCCAGGCGAATTAACGTGGTAGCCAGCCCATTGCCAAAATTTTGCACCGGGGTCATATGGATTCGCCCGTCTGCTGTGGCTCGGCGATCGCCCAGGATAAAATCCGCCCCAGACGCCGCTGCTTCCCAAAACCGGTCCAACGGATCCAGCACATCGCTGCCGTCCCCATCGCAAAACAAAATCCATTCAATATCGGCGGGCATATCCTGCAACCCCCGCCAACAGGCGCGACCGTAGCCAGGGACAGGCTCCTGCAACACCTCCGCTCCAGCGTCTCGAGCAATGTCAACGCTGCCGTCACTGCTGCCGTTGTCCACCACTCGAATGCGCGATAGCCCCCGGTGTTGCAACTCCCCCACCACATTGCCGATGGTGTCCGCTTCGTTGAGCACCGGGATTAATACTAGGGTTCGGTGCAGGGAAAACGATGGAAACTCTGGCGGTAAGACCAACGGCGATGATGGCGGCAGTGGGTGGCGATCGCCCATAGCAGTTTCCCCGAAAGTTGCTTTTAGTGACCGTCCCCATCATCCCTTGGATTTTCCCGGCTGCCTAGACGTTGGAACATGGACAGCAGCCCCAAAAAAACTGTTGCAGCATTCCCCTATGGAAGAAGCTGCTAAATGACAGCATATTTACGCACGATCTTGATCAGGGACTGATCATTATCCCCCTTTTTTCTTCTCACTTATCATGGCGGCAACTTATTCGCTTAGAAAAAACTGGCGTAGCTGCTCCAGCACTAACTCTGCACCAATCGGAGGATTAATGCCAAGCCATTTGTAGATGGTGGCGAAGAACACTCGACCTTCTTGACTAGCCGTAAGTAATTGAGCAATTTCGCTGGCTTCCCAATCCTGTTGAATCGACTGGGTCTGACTTTTCTCCATTAACTCACTTGCTGACTCAGAATTTGAGGGTTTCTGGTGTTGATCAATACTAGTGTCATAGCCCAAAACAATAATGCTGTCAGCATCATTAAATACGGGTAGTTTTTCCACAGAAACTGGCATGTTCAGATTAACGCTGCCGGGAGGGGGAGAAACCAGTTGAAAACCAACCTCCCCTAGCAGGCTCACCAAGTCACTATCCTTGGTAAAAGCAAAGAGCCCTTGATCTAAACGCTGAGAACCTAACAGCAATAGCTTGGGATGTGCCGCCACGCTGTCGGCCAGGTCAGCACGAGCCCGGGCAATATTTGCTGCATGCTGCTGAATCACAACCTCTGCCTTTTCCCTTTTCCCTAACGCGATGGCTAAAGATCGTAAACTTTGCTGCCACTGACCTTTCTGACCACGAGTTTGACAGATTAGCGTTGGGGCGATTTGAGATAACAGGCTATAGTCTCCATTCCCCTCTGCCACAATCAAATCTGGTTTGAGGGCAATCAGCTTTTCTAAAGAAGGGGCAGCGCTTTTACCAAGGTTGACGGGGTGGGTGATGATGCGATCGCCAAAGTACGGAATCTGCTGAGCTGGGTTATTAAAAACCTTGCCCAGATAAATATTCAGCGGTGCAGCATAGCCCGCCGGTTGTTGATCTAGCGACAACAGCAAATTAAGAGTGTAGGCGCTGAGGGCAGCCACCTTCTGAGGCTGCCCACAAACTTGAGTTTCGCCAGCATCATGTTTCACCCATCGACAACTTGATGACGACGATGCTGTGGACTTTAGGGCTGGAGAATTACCAGAGGGGTTTCCGGCAGAGAGACCACACCCAATAATCAGTCCTGCAGTTACAACACTCAAAACGAGCCAATGGGCAATTCGCTTAAGAGGGCACATGATCACTAAAACTCAATTGAGAAAGAGCCAATTACACTAAACTCTTCGCCCGGAGCCACAAAACCACTTCGACCGTTACGGGCATTGGCGACATAATCCACGTCGAATAAATTGCGGAAATTGAGCGCCGCCCGCCAATTGTCCTTTTTGTAAGCAATGACAGCGTTGGTCAGGAAGTAGTCATCTAGCGTAAACGTATTGGCATTATCACCAAAGCGCTCACCCACATAGTTAACCCCAAGCCCCAGCTCCAGCCCTTGTAAAGATCCTGTCTGAATCTCATAGGTGGTCCATAAATTGAAGTTGTGTTCCGGCACCCCATAAATGCGGTTGCCCTCGTTGCCGCTGTTGTCTTCGGTGATATCGGCATCGGTATAAGCGTAGTTGGCCACAATGTTCCAGCCGGGCAAAATCTCTCCGATCACATCCAGTTCAACCCCTTGGCTGCGCTGTTCGCCAGAGGCAACGGAGAATCTGAGGTTGTCAGGATCGGGCGTTGCCACATTGCGTTTCGTCAGGTGGAACAGCGCAAGGTTAATCGTCAGGTTGCCCTCCAGCAATTCAGCCCTCGCCCCCAGCTCAAACTGTCTTCCCTCTTCCGGATCCAAAAAGCTATTGTCAACGGTGACAGCACCGTTGGGGACAAAAGAAGTGCTGTAGCTCCCATAAAATGACAGCTCATCTGTTGGTTGGTAAACAATTCCCACCCGGGGGCTCAAGGCATCATCGTTGCGGCTCATAGACTCAGAACCCTCTGGATTAAACGCCGTTGGACGGCTGAAGGTTGTTTGTTCCACAGTCTCGTAGCGCAGCCCAAGCAAGAACTTCCAACTGTCCGATAGGCTAATTTGATCTTGGAGGTAAATACCGAGGGCTTCAGTGGTATTTTCTCCATTGATAAAGAAAGGAAGGGAGTCAGGATCGGGACGCGGTCCGTAAATTGGGTCAAATATATTCAAAGGTTGTGGGTTAGAAATGCCGATTTTGTCTTGACGGGGGTTCTCGCGTCGAAATAGATCGACTCCAACGAGCAAAGTGTGTTTAAGAGCACCGGTGTTGAATTCACCCACCAGGTTGGTTTGCAGTTCATAGTGGTTCTGCTCCTGATTCCCAAAGATCAATAGTCGATCAAGGTTCCCAGTAACCTCATCCAGGACGGAGGGGAACAGTACGTCCGTGTCCACATCCGTACGGTTGAATCGGAAAGCATTACGGATTTTCCAGTTGTCGTTAAAGCGGTGCTCAAAGTCATAGCCTGCCCGTATCTTTTCACTCTCAGTCAAGTCGTCTGGATCGCCCAGTACTCGATCAGAAGGAATGTCGGCAATACCATCCCCAAAAGCTACCGTCCCAGTTTCAAGAGGTCCACTGGTGTCGTCGTATTCAAAGTAAACCGTTAGGTCGGTGCGATCGCTAATTTGCCATTTGAGAGTGGGAGCAATAAAAAATCGTTCAAAGTCATTGTCATAGTCCTGCACCGAGTCCTGGGTTCGATAGAGAACATTCAAACGGTAAGTTAAGCGGCCGTCTTCGCTGATGGGACCCGAAAAATCCAAACTGGGCTCAAAAAATTCTCGATTTCCCCCCCGCAGGTTCAGCCCATAAAATGGCTCCCTTGAGGGCTTTTTCGTGACCAGATTGATGACTCCACCCGGTTCCAGCGAGCCAAATAAAATTGAAGCGGGGCCTTTTAGCACTTCAATGCGCTCTAGATTAGCCAGTTCTTGATTGCCAGGATTCCCCTCGGATCCAAAGGTTAATCGAAACCCATCTCGCAGTACCGAAGCACTGGGAAATCCCCGCAAAGTGAATCTTTCAGCAGTGGCCGTTCGCTCTTCTAAAACCACGCCACTCACATTGCGGAGGGCGTCTTCCAGTCGAATAGCCTGCTGAGCCTCCAGAATTGACTCAGGAATCACCTGAATGGATTGGGGAATATCTCGCAGTGGCGTATCAGTGCGGGTGGCGGTAGAGGCATTGGGAAGCACATAACCTTCCTGTTCCCCGGTCACTCCCAGCCTTAAGGGGGCATCGTCCTGGTCTGCCTGGGCGATGCCAGGCACTACACTTAGGGTTAATTCGGTGGTAGCGGTACTAATCTTTGCGGTGGGTGGGGCATCTGATCCAGTGATAACCACCCGAACGCGATCGCCGGATAATGCCGTGACTTCCACTAGGGCAATTTCGGCGGCGGGCTCAAACGCTTGAAATGCTTCCGACAGGGTCAGCGCCGCATTAGAGAGTTCAACAATTAAGGCATCGTTTGACACAGTGGTGCTCGATACAGCTAGTTCACCTGTCGTGTCGAGAATAATCTGTAATCCGGTTTCGTCGGTTTCCAGGCGTACATCAGTGATTTGAACCGGTTCGCCTTGGGCAAGCAATTCCCCAGAAGCATAGGCAGAAGAGGCTCTGTCTAGGGTTTCAGCGTCTGTTTCGATAATATCTTCTGCCGCGAAAGCTCCTTGACCACCAGTCAGGGTAATCAGCGTCAGCAGATTTAAACCCAGTAGCAACTTTTCCATCGTTTTCCTCACACACGCGATCGCCTCAACCTATGGGCGATCGGCAACAGCCTTACGCTTGAGTCTGAAGCGAATTATTCTTGATTAGAATAAACATCCGGTCCAGAAATTCTGAACCCGAAACGCATTTTTTTCGATTACGTTTTTAGGAAATAAAACTACGTTAATGGCAGCCCAATTGCATCGCTTAAAGATGGCGGAAAAACGCTGTCAGAAACCCAATCCCCGTGGGGAAAAGATCTGAGAAATTTGTAGGGAAATTTTGAAGGGCTACACTCGTATGGAGAAAAATACCTGCGCCTTAGCTAGCAAAACCTTGGGACTGAGCTATGTCTCGACTATGAAGCTGCAGCGCTTTTGGATTAAGACCACGCCATTGACGAAATGCGTTGGCAAAGTTGCTGCGGCTGGTGTATCCCACCTTATGGGCAACGGCTTCAATGGGCAAATCCGAGTCGGTCAATAGATGCTCCGCCAGATTCAAACGACAGTGTCTGAGGTATCGAAAAGGCGTTGTGCCATACACCTTATGGAAACCCTGGTTAAGTTTGAAGCGGTTTAATCCCACCTGCCGTGCCAATGTTTCAACGGACGGAGGATTGTTTAGGTTACGCGCTAAAATCCTACCCGCCTGATAGATGCGATCTAGATCGCCATCCACCAATGGATATGAAATACCGTTGGCGTGGTTAAGTTCCTGTAAAAATAAGTCGACCAGTTGGAAAGCTTTACTTTCTAGATAGGTTCGCCGGATTTGCCCGCTATTGGGACAGCTGAGAATGTGATGCACCAGCTGCCGCATCTGTGACGTCATCGACACCCAAAAGCGGCTAAATGAATAAAAGTCTAAATGATTGAATGGGTCTACCGCGCTAGATATTGGGTTAGTAGCAGCAATACCTCCGCTGAGAATGTGGGCGAATGCTGCTTGGGAAGATTTGGCGTCATAACCGCGCTGAAAACGATGCACCCAGCTAGCCCAGTTGAATAACATTGCTTGGTCCTGGGGATGAAGGTGCTTGACCACAGAGTGGGAGTAAGTCTCAAACAGAGAGTGACTGAAGAGGACCTCCACTTTCAACTGGCGGGGATGCGCTGATCGGATACCAAAGCTTTCTTGCAGAGTAATGTGTGGCACAAATGCGCTTTGTCCCGCAGCTGGGCCATTTAGACAAAATTCAAACTCTAGAAATGGAGTGCTGGGGCGGGGGGCTCTGTACAAAAAGGTGCTATTCACTGAGTAATCGATAACGACGAGACTCATCCCTTCCTGCAAAGGAATCGTTTGTGTGTAGCCCTGCCCCACTTGAGGGGATAAAACTTGGATCTGATCGGACGAGTCGGAGTGAAGCAGCCGTGAATCATTGGGGCTACCACGGTGTAAATAGTCCGAGTCTTGATTGAAAAAAGGGATTGCCATAGTGCAGCAGAGTGCAACTGCAACACTTGGCAGCTGGCTTAATGATAATTATTTGCAAAATTATGCCATGGCGAAGCTGGGAGCTGTCATCAATTTAGAATCTAGCGCTTCATCACCTCTTGGTGCATGGTTGAGCTTAGAAAATAGGTTTCCGCCCTTCAAGTAGACTACTGAAAGATGGCTTGAAAAAAGTCCGATCTTGAAATTTGAGGCTGACGATACACGGTCTTATTTCCTCGACGGAGTGCCACTAAGACTATGTCTCTAAGCATGAGAAAATAACGATATTGATTCCTATTAGGTAAGAACGCCCCGCCGCTAATCAGCGTTATGGTACTGCGATTGCAACTCAACTATTGGGATGATTGGCTTTTACCGGGGCATCCAGATGATTCGCGATTGTTTCACGCGGATCCGAGCGATCGCATTTTGGTTTGTCCCGATCACCTCGGCCAGGGCTACATCCAAAAAATCCAGTTACGGGATGATCTAATCCTTAGAGGACGTCTGAAAAGTAAGAAAGCTAACGGAGGTTAATCTGTAATT
>ERZ1740067.83-NODE-83-length-73080-cov-6.570914_pt1 | contig 73080 bp, 70 predicted proteins | sample MGYA00581736_ERZ1740067 | MGnify/ENA primary metagenome ERZ1740067 (study PRJEB43018, sample SAMN04849236) | marine metagenome | isolation source: floating plastic debris | place: Pacific Ocean | collected 2008-08-27 | study: EMG produced TPA metagenomics assembly... | reverse complement strand
CGGTGGTCAACAAAACATAAAACGTATTTCGATGGCACGCGCTGCACGATGCGGAGAAGGACTGGACGGTGTTCGTCGACACGGGCATCGGGCTGCTTTTCTCGACGGACCTGGTGCCGGAGGACGGCACGGGCGTGAATTTCATGCCGCGTGTTGGTGCGGGGTTCACGGTGCGTTTGGGCGAGAGCCAGAACAGGCTGATGGCGGGCGTGCGTTGGCACCACATCTCGAACGCGCGGTTCAACGGCGAGGCCCGCAACCCATCGCGCGATGGTGTTGCGGTGCACGCTTCGATTGTGTTCCCGTTTTAGGCGAGCCGGCGAGCGACCGGCGATCGAGTCGCGGCGGCGGTTAGCCGGCTTCTGCCATGCGTGGTCCCTTGGAGGGGAGCACGGTGGAGACGGTCTGGTTTCGGCCGCCGTTCTTTGCGGCGTAGAGGTTCTTGTCGGTCGCTTCGATCCATGGGCCTGACTCGGTGTCGGCGGCGCCGTCGCAGCCCGCCAGGCCGATCGAGCAGGTGATCTTTCGCTCGGGGTGGCGTGCCCAGGACTTCTCGCCCAGCGTCGTGCGGATGCGCTCACAGACGGTCTTGGCGTCTTCGGGCGACGTGTCGGGCATGATGAGTGCGAACTCTTCGCCGCCGAATCGGCAGGGGATGTCGTTTTCTCGGCATGCCTGCTGGATGAGTGTTGCGAACTCGGAGAGCGCGTCGTCGCCGGCGGGGTGGCCGTAGGTGTCGTTGACGGACTTGAAGTGGTCGATGTCGAACATCGCGAGGGAGAGGGGTCGGCCGTGGCGCGCTGAGCCGCTGATTTCTTGTGCCCATCGTTGGTCGAAGTGTGCGCGGTTGTAGAGCCCGGTGAGGCCGTCGATTTGGGCCTTCTGGGAGAGCATGTCGAGGAGTTGGTGGATGCGGAGTGCCGAGCGGACTCGGACCTTGAGCTCGGTGACGTCGAAGGGCTTCGTGATGTAGTCGATGGCGCCGAGGTCGAAGGCGGTGACCTTGTCGTGGGGCGAGTGGAGGCCGGAGAGGACGATGACGGGGATGTGCAGGGTTGCTGCGTCGTCCTTGAGCATGCGGAGGACCTCGAAGCCGTCGGTGCCGGGCATGTCGAGGTCGAGGAGGACGAGCGAGGGCTTTGCCTCTTGGACGGCGGCGATGCCTTCGTCGCCGGTCATCTTGCCGTCGATGTCGAGCCCCTCGGTGCGGAGGCGTGCTCGGAGTAGACGGTGGACATCGAGCGAGTCGTCGATGACCATGATGAGCGGTTGCTGCTCGGTCGGATTGGAAGTGTCGGTCGTCATGCCGTCGCGTGCTCTCACCTATCGCCCATGGAACTGGAAGGGACGCTTGCTTACTTGACTCGCTGGCAGAGGCTTACCAAGTCGTCGAAAGCGGCTTGGAGGTTGGTGGCGTCGAATTCGTCGCGGATGCCGTCCTCGACCTTTGCTGCCGCTTCGGTGAGGATTGGGAAGCCGTAGCCCGATCCGGCGCCGCGGAGGCGGTGCGATTCGACACGGACGCGCTCGAGGTCGCCTTGGTCGAAGGCGGCGAGGAGGGTTTCGAGCCGCTCGGGCATCTCACTCACGAAGAGCTCGACGAGCTCGGCGAGGTCGGTGTCGTGGCGGTAGTCGCTGAGGATGGGTTGCGACGGCGTCGCGTCGGATTCGGGCATGCTTGATCTCCGAACCAGATGTCGGCGATTCGGGGGGGTGCATTCATCGCGGTGGGTAGTTTCGCGCTGGGGAACCCTCTGGCTCGGCGGTACATTTACTCAATTGATCGTCCGAGAACGCTCGATGGGCCGATCGGGGGACGCGGCTTGGCCGCGCGAAGTACGCGTTTGCAGAGAAGTCTTTGCGGAGGCCGGCGCAGGCAAGAGACGGGGGTTGAGAGCCAAAAAGACAGCGGACCGGGCAAGTACCCGGTCCGCGAATGACCCCAAGGGGATTCGAACCCCTGTTTTCAGGATGAGAACCTGACGTCCTGGACCAGGCTAGACGATGGGGCCAAGTCTGGTAACCGCTCGTCGGACGAGGCGAGAACGGAAATTTAGGCCCGGTCGGGTTGGGGTTCAACTCGGCGGGGGTTGGGCTGGCTCGGCGACATTTAGACGGGGGACGTCGCTGGAGCGGTGGCGGCTGGGGAGATCGCGACGAGGACGATGAGGTCGTAGACGGCGTGGGCGCCGACGACGATGCCGAAGCCTCGCCAGAGGTAGAGCAGTCCGAAGTAGATGCCGGCAATGAGCATGAATGCGGCGGTTGCGGCGTCGATGCCGCCGCCGGGGGCGGCGAGGTCGTGGTAGGCGGCGAAGGCGATCGCGGAGACGACCACAGCGGCTATGCGGGAGCGCCGCTCGCCGATGCGGAAGAGGTCTGCGGCGATCAGGTGCACGGCCTCGATGAGGATCATGCGGAAGAGGAGCTCTTCATAGAGCCCCGCGCCGAGAGCGATCGTCGCGCGGGCCTGCCAGGAGAGGGTGGCGAGCTGGTCGGACTGGCTGATGCTTGCGAGGGTGAAGTTGGCGAGGACGAACTCGGCGAGGGGTGTGCTCGCGAGGAGCATTGCCATAAGAAGGAGGGGCAGTGCGGTCGCGCCGGACTCGGCTGCCATGAGGGGGAGGACGCGCCAGCGGACGGTGTTGCGATGGCGGGCGAGGACGTGCTGGACGAGGAGCACGACGACGAGTGCGATGGCGGGGAGGTGCAGGCCTGCGGCGCCGAAGGCGCGGAAGAAGCCTGCCAGCATGCCTTGGGCTTCGATGATTTGGACGTGGCCTGCGGTTGGGTCGGTGAGGTAGATCACCGAGCCGAGCTCGTAGAGGACGAGCATCGGGAGGAGGAAGAGGAGGATGTGGAGGGGGGTCTTGGAGGTCTCGGCATAGGTGTGCCGGCGCGGATAGACGGGCCGACTGGTGTCGGGATCGGAGGCGTGCGTGCGCGGCGAGGGCATTGGGTCGAAGGGTAGCTGAGGCGCACGCTTAGCGCTGGGGTGGTGTGTTGGTGCAAACACAAACACGGGGCCCGGCGTGCGCCTGGCCCCGTGGGGATAATCGGTTGATCTGCTCGCGGGTTAGTTGGAGGCGAGCTTGGCGCGGACGCGGGTATTGAGGCGGCTCTTGCGTCGCGCGGCTTGGTTCTTGTGGATCACACCCTTCTGGGCAATGCGATCGATGACTGCCGAGGCCTTCTTGTAGGACTCGGTGATCTGCTCGGGCGATCCGTGGAGGAGTTGCTCGTCGAGGTCCTTGATCGCGTCACGCATGGCACGGAGGCGCCAGCGGTTGCGACGGCGGTGGGACTCGTTCTGACGGATGCGCTTCTTTGCAGAGACGGTATGAGCCATGGACTTCCTCTGGGTGCTGGAACAGGCCGGCGGACAAGGGTCGCCGGCCGGGGGCAATAGTCTGCCGGCTGGGGGCGGGAATCAAGCGCGGGAGCGAGACAAGGCGGGGGGCAGGGATTTGGCGGCGAGCACGGGCGGGCGGGACTTGCCGGGGGCGATGAACCGGCTATCCTGATTCTCGCTGGCGTTTTTCCGCTGGTGCGGGCGGGCGTAGCTCAATTGGATAGAGCACCTGACTACGGATCAGGAGGTTAGGGGTTCGACTCCCTTCGCCCGTGTTTGAGACCCGCTCTCGAGATCGCTTCTCGAGACCAAGCCCTGCCGATTGGCGGGGCTTGTGTTGTTTTGGGGCGAGACTGACTCTTTCGGGGGCGCGGGGAATTTTCTCTGGCTTCGGCGAAGGCTGCCCCCGGGTGCGGTCTCTCACGTGGTGATGATCGACGATGACGTCCAGATCCTGATCGAGAAAGCTGCCCGCGGGGAGCTTGGCGAGGCGGAACTCGCGGCACTCAACGGTCGTGCTGAGCGCGATCCGGCGGTCTCGGACGCGTTGTCGAGAGCTCAAGAGGAGTACGAGACCATGTCGATGCTCCCCGAGGTTGTGCTGCGCCCGGATGACTTGCCGGCGATCCGCGAGGCGATCAAGGCGCGTGCGGTCACCGAGCGCAGGTCTGCGATCGCTTGGATGGCCACTTTGCCGACCCTCGGTGTCGTGTTCGCGGGGCTCTCGCTGCTCGGGATTGATGAGCCGACGCTTGCGGATGTGCGGCGAGCCGCGTGGTTCGCGCTCATGATCGGCGGCGGCGGATCGGTCGCGGTGTGGAGTTGGTGGCGGTGGTATCGCGCTCGGGCGGCCGGCGCGGCGAGAGGTGATATCCGTACGACGACGGACTGGGTACGCAACTGCGCGCGTGGGGCCCATCGCGAGTCGTATCTCAACCTGCTCGGCGTGTTGGTTGTCGTGGTGATCGTGCCGATCAACATTGTGATGGCCCTGATGGACTCCGATTGGGGCGGGGTGGCGTTCTGGATCGGGTTCTGTGTGCTGATCTGGCTGATCGGCTTTGTGCTTGCGAGGATCGAGGAGCGACACGGCACGTAGCCTCGCTTTGTTCGTCGTTGTTCTTGCGTCACATCTCATGACCACACCCGCCGCCGAGCCCGACTTTGACGCACTCTTCGCTGAGATGGCGCCCCGCGTGCTCTCGCTTGCGCGGCGTCTCACGGGCGATGCTGAACTCGCTCAGGATGTGCTGCAAGAGACGTTCCTTGCGGTGTACCGGGCGCTGCCGGGGTTCCGCGGCGAATCGAAGATCGAGACCTGGGTCTATCAAATCGCGATGCACACGGCCCGTCGCCATGCCAAGCGTGCGAGGTCGCAGCAGAGGCGCGATGTTGCACACGGTGTATCGCGGCAGTCGGACGGCGTACCGGGGGATCTCAATGAGGTGGAAGCGCTCGAACGCGCGATCGCTGCACTGCCCGACGCACAGCGGGAGGTGATCTGTCTCTTGAGCCTCCGCGAGGTTCGCGGGCGTGTCGCGGCGGAGATCTTGGGCATTGCTGAGGGAACGCTGTACTCCAGGGCGTTCGCGGCTCGGGCTTCGCTGCGGACGATGCTGGAGGATAAAACGCGTTGCGATCCGACTTCGCAGAACCACTCGCCGGCGCGGGCTTCGTCAGGCGATCAGTGAGCGTGGCATCAACCCCCCGGGGTTCGAGGCCGTGGGCCTTTGATTTCGCTCGCCAACGTGGTGGGTTGCGATGTGAGACGAGCGGCGCGAGTTTTCTTCTGACCTGACTCGTGCAGGTGTGGTGTGCAGCGGTTGGCATGCGGCGCTGTCGGGCCGATAACCGTGGATGGCACCTCGTGGAATCGCGGGGGGTGCGTTGCCTTTGCGTCTTGAAATGCAGGCCGCGCCCGCACAGACATAACAGCTTTCCCAGTAGGTCCTTTGGGGTGACAGATACACGACATCCTTCGCATCTGTGAACCCGATATCGGTGCGACACGTGGTCCGGCATGTTCCGGGCCGCGCCTAGAGCAGATTCGCTATCGGAGGCGCGACGCCCATGCCGGCTGGAGAGCAGAAGCAAGAGCTTGTTGTGCGTGCACACAGCCGGCGGGCGTGCGATCTGGCGGCGAAGGCTGTGGTCGCGGGTGAGGACGCTTCGCGTGTTCACCTGACCGGCTCGGCGACGGGCACGGATGGTGCGGTTGCGTGCCGGGTTGTGGATGTGAGCGCCGGCGGTGTGGGGCTGAGCACGGCGTGCTTTATGCCGGCGAACTGCACGCTTCGCGTTTCGGTCGGGTGCGATGGCGGTTCGACGATTTCTATCGAGGGCGTTGTCAAGCGTGTGCAGATGACCAGCGCAGAGCCTCGGTATTACCTGGGGCTTGCGTTTGCTGGCGCGCCCGGGGCTTCGCTTGATGCGCTCATGGACCTGATTGATGGGAGCGGGGACGAGCGCAAGGCAACGCGGGGAGATGGCGACGGGTCACGGGGGGCTGTGGCGTGAATAGCTACGACGACTTTGTGATCGCCCAGCTTGTCGAAGAGGGCGTTGCGAGCGAGGACGCGGTGCGCGAGGCGGCTGTGGGCGCGGGCGACCGGCTCGCGGCGATGATCGAGGCGGGCGTGGTGACGGCCCGACAGGTCGCGATTGCGCGGGCTGCGGTGTGCGAGACGCCGTACGCGGACCTTGCGTGGTTCGACGTTGACATTATGAATGCCCGGCTGCTGCCGAGGTCGATCGCGGAACGGCACACGGCGTTTCCGCTGTTTGCGATTGATGACGTTGTCACGGTTGGCATGGCGGACCCCTTCGATCTGCGCGGCGTTGACCGGCTTCGCGCGGTGCTGCGCGCGGATGTTCGGCCGGTGCTGTGCGAGGCGGAGGCGATCGATGCGCTGATTGCGCGTGCGTACTCGCTGACCGCGGGGCATGGTGATGCGGCGGCGGTCACGATCGACGACACGAGCGACGGGGATGACGACGCGCCGATCATCGCGGCGGTCAACCAGATGTTGGCGGCTGCGGCTGAGGACGGCGCTTCGGATATCCATCTTGGGCCCGATGAGCACGATCTGCATCTGCGGTTTCGCATCGATGGCTCGCTCCAGCAGCGGCAAGGGCCTGCGCGGTCGCAGCACACGGCGCTGGTGCAACGGCTCAAGGTGATGGCGGCGCTGGATCTGACGCAGACGCGTCGGCCTCAGGACGGCAAGTTCCGGTTCCGCCATCGCGGGCGGAATATCGACGTGCGTTTGAGCATCATTCCGACGGTGTGGGGCGAGAACGCGGTGCTGCGCTTGCTGGGAAGCGGCGCAGAGCTGCGCGGGTTTGAGGAGCTTGGGTTCCATCCTGGCGCTGTGGACATCTTTGAGAACGCGGTCGATGAGCCGCACGGCATGGTGCTGGTGACCGGGCCGACGGGATCGGGCAAGACGACGACGCTGTACACGGCGCTGAAGCGGCTCAACACGCCCGACCGGAACGTGATGACGATCGAGGACCCCGTTGAGGTGCAGCTGCCGATGATCCGGCAGGTGCAGGTCAACAGCGAGATCGGGCTGACGTTCGCGGGGGCGCTGCGGTCGATCCTTCGGCAGGACCCGGACGTGGTGCTGCTGGGCGAAATCCGCGACGAGGAGACGGCGCGGATCGCGATCCAGGCGGCGCTGACGGGGCACTTAGTTCTGTCGACGCTGCACACGAACGATGCGCCGGGGTCGATTGCGCGGCTGCGCGATTTGAACTGCCCGCCGTTTGCGATCAACGCGGCGCTGCTGGCGGTGTTGGCGCAGCGGCTGGTGAAGTGCGTGTGCAAGGACTGCGCGGTGCCCGATGCGCCGAGTGAGCGGCTTATGCGTCGCTTTGGGCTTGATGTTGGCGACGTCGACGGGTTCGTGCGCGGCGAGGGATGCCCGCGGTGCATGGGCACGGGGCTTCGCGGGCGGATGGTGCTGGCGGAGGTGTTTGCCAACACCGAGGCGATGCAGCGGCTGATCGACGCGAACGCGGGCACGGGCGCGATCCGGGCGCAGGCGATTCGGGACGGCATGAGCCCGATGTGGGTCGATGGTTTGCGGAAGGCGCGGCTTGGGCAGACGACGCTCGAGCAGGTGGCGCGGGCGGTGCCGATCACGCTGGATGAGGCTGCGGCGAGCGGCGGCGATGTGGGTGACAATTTGGGCGATGATGTGACAGGCGTGAGGGCTGCGGCATGAGCGCGATCACGTTTGAGTATGCGGCGGTGGCCGCCAACGGGCAGACGCAGCGCGGCACGACCGCGGCGGCGACGCGCGGCGAGGCGTACCGCGCGATCTCGCGGATGGGCTTGACGCCCGTATCGATCAACGCGAAGCGATCGCGGCGGGCGGCGGGCGGCAAGGCCAAGGCGCGGGACGTCGCGGACTTTACGAACCAATTGGCGGTGTTGCTCTCGTCGAAGATTCCGCTTGCCGAGGGGCTGCGATCGATCGCGGCGCAGGAGGCGGGCGCCGCGATGACGCCGATCATCGATGACGTTGCCCGGCGCGTCGAGGCGGGCGAGCGGGTTGCCGATGCGCTCGCGGCGCACGATGGCGTGTTTGGGAACGTGTACATCCGCACGGTGCGGGCGGCGGAGGAGAGCGGCAATCTGCCGGGGATGCTCGAGTATCTGGCGACGATGCTGGAGCACCAGCAGGAGACGCGGCAGCAGATTCGCGGGGCGCTGATGTACCCCGCGTGCGTGACGGGCGTGCTCGCGCTGGCGGTGACGTTCATGCTGCTGTTCGTGGTGCCGAAGTTTGGATCGCTCTTTGAGGCGCGGGGCGTTGAGCTGCCGGTGTTTACCAAGACGCTGCTCGGTGTTTCTGGATCGATCAACACGTACTGGTGGATCTACGTTCCGGCGGTTGTCGGCGTGGTCTGGGCGGTTCGGCGGTTTCGGTCGACCGAGTCGGGGCGGGTTGCGATTGATGCGGCGATGCACCGGGTGCCGTATGTCGGGCGGGTGCTGCGTGCGATGGGTGTCGGGCGGTTTGCTCGCGTGATGGGCGTGTGCCTTGGGAGCGGGCTGAGCTTGATCGAGGCGATTCGTCTCGCGGGCGAGGCGTCGGGTCGGCCGCTGATGCACGCGGATGCCGAGCGGATGGCCGAGCAGGTGCGCGTGGGCGGGCAGCTTGGCGAGGTGCTGGATACTTGCGAGTACTTGACGCCGTTTGCGCGGCGGATGCTTGGCGCGGGTGAGAACTCGGGCGAGCTGCCGCGGATGTGCGAGATCGTGGCGGATCATCACGATCGGCAGGGCACGGCGCTGACAAAGAACCTGGGCACGGTGCTTGAGCCGTTGCTCGTTGTTGTGATCGCGGCGGTGGTGATGGCCATCGCGCTGGCGATTTTCCTCCCTATGTGGAACATGGCCGCCGTGATGGGGGCCTAGGCAGAGTTTTCGAGAGTTGGAGCACGGCCCGAGGGGGCCAGGAGTTTTTCCATGAAGCAGGCGATATTGCAGTCAGGATTGCGGTCGGGTCGGCGGTTGAACGTGATGCGGCGTCGCCGTGCGTTCACGCTTGTCGAGCTCATCGCGGTGATCGTGGTGCTCGGTGTGCTCGCGGCGGTCGCGGTGCCCAAGTACTTCGACTACGCGGATCGCGCCAAGACCGCCTCGCTCGAGGGTTCGCTCGGCGGCGTGCGCTCGTCGATCTCGTCGTTCTATGCGAACCAGACCTTCGAGGGCACGGCGCGCTTCCCGACGATCACCGAGATCCGGACGGTCGGCACGGTGCTGGAGCAGTCGCTTCCCAAGAACCCGTTCAACGGGCTGAGCACGATCGGGCAGGTCAACAGCCTGGCCGACGCGACCAACCGTGTCACGGACGGCTCGACCGGCTGGCGGTACTTCGTGGACAACACCGCGAACCCGCCCGTGGCGATCTTCTGGTCGAACAACACCGACGACACGACCGTGGCGGACAACAACGGTGCGCTCGTGTCGGCCAACGACCTCTGAGCGCCAGCATGGCTGTGCGTCGTGGGTTCACGCTCGTGGAGCTGATCGCGGTGATGGTGCTGCTGGCTGTTCTCTCGGCCACGGCGATTCCCGCGATCGGCGCGCTCTCTTCGGCCAGCACCGCTGGTGCTGCGGAGGAAGTTGCGCGCCGGCTTGATGTGGCGCGGGCGCACGCGGCGACGAACGCACGGCAGGCGGGCATCGCGGTGGACGTCGCGACCGATACGGTCTCGACGCTCACCGTGGTGGACGGTGCGGCGGCGAACCTGCCGGTCGAGCCGGGACGGACGATCGAGCCGATGGCGGTTGATCGCATGTTTCCGGGTGTTGCGATCACGGCGTTTGACTCTGGCGGCGGTTCGGGCGGGCTGGACGCGATCTGGTTCGACGCGGCGGGCGAGCCTTCGCCGGGGACGGCGGGCGGGTCGACCTCGGCGATGACGCGGGACGCGACACTGACGATCGATGGCTCGGTGACGATCACGGTTCACAGGCTGACGGGGTTGGTGACGCGATGAGGCCGGGGCGGAGGGTGAGCGCGACGCGACGCGGGACGACGCTGGTCGAGCTGATCGCGGCGATCGTGCTGCTTGGTATCGCGGTGCCGCCTTTGGTCGCGACGCTTTCGACGGCGCTCGAGAACCAGAGCGAGCGTGTGGACCGGGAGCACGCGCTTCGGCTTGCCGAGGCGGTGCTCGAGACGGTGCTTGCCGATGCGTACGGCGGGTCGACGAGCATCGACATCTCGGCCGATGGGTACGCGGACACGGTGGGCGATCGGCTGACGAGTATTGATGCGTTCTACGCGTCGCTGGGTATGGATTGGGAGCTTGCGGTTGAGGGGCCGTTCGATGAGGCGGGCGTGGTCACCGGGACGGACGCGGACCATTTCTGGCGGGCGACGACGACCGTGCGGTATCGCGCGGGGCGGGCGGACGAGGACACAAACTTTGCAGTGTCGACGCTGCTGACGGTGTTTGAGACGATCAACGACCCGGTGGTGTTTCAGCCGCACCCGTTTGGCTGGTCGACGGCGCACCAGCAGTACGGCGTCGATGGCGTGCCGCGTGATCCTTACCGGTGGCGCACGACCGATGATGATGTGTCGGTGTACTCCCCGTGGTCGAACAAGCCCATTGACTTCGAGCAGGACCTTGGCCCGGACGCGGCGCCGTGGAGCATGGCGCTGACGGTCAAGAACTTCGATGATGACGGGCTGCCGTCGTGGTACACGAATTTCCAGGTCGACGTGTACATCAATGGGGTGAAGCAGCGTGTGAACCTTCCCGCGTCGGACACGGAGTGGCACACGGTGTGGTTCGACATCGGCGAGCAGTCCGGCGAGTTGGATATCGAACTGCGCTGGCGGAACGACGCGTATCGCAAAGGCCAATACGACGCGAACATTCAGATTGGCGGGTTGCAGTTTGCGCAGGACCCGACGCCGCCGACGGGGGGGCCTTGATGGGCGGTCGCCGGGCACATCGCGGTTTTACGCTGATCGAGTTGATTGCCTCGATGGTGATCATGGCGGCGCTTGCAGGGGCGAGCGCTTCGGTGCTCATGCGGGCGGGGGACGCGTTTGGCGATGCGACGGATCGGCGGGCGATGGTCTCGTCGGCGAGCATGGCGATGGATCGGGTGCTGCACCAGATCCGCGTGACGCCGAGCCTTGCGGCTGTGTCTGGGACGGGGTTCGAGTGCTCGAGCGGGCTGGTCGTTGGGCTTGCGGGCTCGACGCTGGAGCTGCGCGATGGGCTTGGGGCTTCGCCCCTGTGCGAGGGCGTTGCGACGTTTGGAATTGTGTATTACGACGCGGACGGCGCGGCTGTGAATGCTGCCGACGCCGATGCGGCTGGGCGTGTGTTTCGGGCCGAGGTGCGGCTTGTGGTGGAGCGCGGGAACGAGCGATTCGAGACGCGGGGCGTCGCGACGCCCAGGGCCTCGTTTACATGGAGGCAGAGCGATGACTCATAGTGCGATCGCGAGCCGCGAGCGCCGGGGGACGGCGCGCGCGGGGATGTTGATTCTGCTCGTGGTGCTCAGCGGCGCCGTGCTCGCGTCGGTGGGCGCGTGGCGGGATGGGTCGGCGATTGATGTGTCGCGGGCGAATGACATCCGGCTGCGGTATGCGGGCGAGGCGGGGGCGGCGCTGGCGACGCGGATGCTGGCGGATGATGAAACGCTCGAATCGACGCCGATATCGGTTGGCGCGGCGAACGCGGTGATTGTGTCGGCGACGGCGACGACGGGCACGCAGGACGTGGTGATCGAGACGAGTGTGGGTTATGCGACGCGGCGGGAGACGTTCACGGTCGCTCCGTAGGACGGGACCGAAGCGGGGATGTTTTCGGGCCGATGGCCGGTGGCGACGAGCGCGATTGGATGAAGTGAACGACCAGACGAGCGAGGCACGCTGTGCGGATACCAGACATTCTCATTGAGGTCGGCCCTCGGGCGATCGAGCTCTCCGGGCCTCGCGGGCTTCAGGTTCGCGCGGAGCTTGTGCCGGCGAGTGGCCGGGAGGGCGAGCAGATCGACATGCCGGCGCTGGCGGACGTGCTCGCGGCGTGGGCTGGCGAGCATCGGCTTGCGAAGCGATCGGTGGGCGTGGTCTTTGATTCTTCGACCAGCGTGACGGGTGTGGTCTCGTGCCCGCGCGGCATCGGCGAGGCGGCGGCTATCGAGGCGGCGATGACCGCCAGCGATGAGTGGACCGAGGGCACGCCTGGCGGCAGCGCGCAGGGCGCGGCCGTCGCGAGTGTTGATCCCAAGGGCGATGACGGGCAGATCCACGCGGTCGCGGTGTGTGAGCACGAGACGACGATCGCGGCGCTGCACGAGGCGGTGGCGGCGAGCGGGATGCGGGTGGCGTGGATGACCACGTCGACCGCGGCGCTGATGACCTCGGCGCATCGCCGGGCGCAGATGCTGAGCAAGCAGGGGCCGGTGCTCGTGCTGGAGCTCGGCGCGACGGGCAGCGTGCTGTGCGCTGCTGAGCATGGACGAACGATTTTGGCGCGTGAGGCGGGTGTTGGGCTCGAGACATTCATCTCGGCGATGCGGCATGCGAATGGCGATGGCGATGCGTCGCAGACGCTCTTTGCCAGCGGCGTGCCGATCGTGGCCGATGCGGGAGACGCGACCGACGTGGAGCGGGCGACGCTCGCCGCGTTGCAGCCGGTGTTGCAGCGGGTGACCGCGGAGCTTCGGCAGTCGGTGCGGTTTGGGCTTGGTGCCGAGTCGCGCGAATCGACGCTCTTTGCGACCGGCGGGTTTGCCGACGCGATTCCGGGGCTTGGGCAATATCTGGCCGAGCGGATTGAACTTGCTGCGTTGGATACGCCGAAGCTGGCTGTGACGGGGCCGGCGAGTTCGGCGACGCACGGCTCGATCGCGGCGGTTCGTGGCGGCGCGGCGGTGCCGGCGGTGATGCCTGAGATCATGCGGGCGCAGAGCGACACGCTGCGGGTGCGGCGGGCGATCTGGGCGGGCGCTGCGATGGCGATGCTGGCGCTGGTCGTTGAGGGCAACGCGACGTTCTCGGCGCTGTCGGAGACGAAGGCGGCCCGGCAGACGATGTCTCGGCATGTGAACGACGCGAGCGATGCGCTTGCTGCGGCTGAGCGGACGAAGGAGCTCTCGCGGACGCTGGATTTCGCGACCACGCGGGCGCGATCGACGCTGGGTGGGCAGTCTCGGCTTGGCGCGGCCAGCCGGGCGCTGGCGCTGCACACGCCGGCGCACGTGGCGATCGAGCACGCGGTGCTGAATCACGAGATGAAGGGCACGACCGTGTCGATCACGGGGCATGTCGATGGAACGACGCCCTCGTCGACCGGGAGCCTGCGTGACTATGCGGCGGCGCTCGAGGCGCTGCCGTTTGTGCGCGGTGTTGCGCTGGGGCCGGCGATGCGGACGAATCAGGACGGGCTCGATGTGTTGTCGTTCTCGCTTGAGCTGACGCTTGTGGAGTTGCCGGCGTTTACGCAGACGGATGCGGGCCCGGCCGGGGCCGCGAGAAAGGGGACGCGCTGATGCCACTGGATCGACAGCTTGTGAGTGAGTTTGCCATTGCGGGCGGGGCGTGTGCCGTGCTGCTGTTTGGCGTGCTCACACCGGCGGAGAAGAAGCTCGCGCAGGCGCGGGCGGCTCAGGCAACGCTTCGGAGCGAGGCGCAGCGGGCGACCGATGCGCAGACGATGATCGCGGCGCACCAGTCGGCGATTGCCACGGCCGAGGCGCGGATCGACGCGCTGCGTGACGCGGGATCGCTCGTTGGGGACGAGGGCGGGCTGTATGCCTGGGTCGAGTCGCTGGCGGGGGACTGGGGTGTGGACCTTGACCAGATCAGCCCGGAGGACGCGGCGAACGCGGCTTCGGTGCGCAATGAGAACAACCCGGCGGAGCGGCGGGCGGGCGATGATGAGATCGCGCTGACGCTCTTTGCGCGGGGTGAGTTTTCGGCGATCACATCGTTCGTGCATGCGCTGGAGACGGCGACGCCGCTGACGCGGGTGACGATGCTCGAGATCATGCCGGACCATCGCGGGGGAACGCTTGTGGCGCAGATCCGCACTCGGCACGCGATGCTTGACTTGTCGCCCTTGACGCAGCTCGAGCGTGAGTGGCTTGCGCTGCAGGAGCAGAACGGAGTGACGCCGTGAGCAAGAGTGCACGCCTGACCGCGATTCGGAACTCGGGGGCGCTGCTTGCGGTGCCGATGCTGCTGATTGGTGCTCGGCTGATGTCGGACGGGCCGGACGCTGCGCGGGCGGCGAATCTTGGTGCGGGCGAGATCGTTCAGCCCGAGGCCGAGCTTCGGCTGAGCGATGCGCAGGCGATCGCGTGGGACGCGATGCAGGGCGTGGATGTGACGGGGCCGATCGCGTCGCCGATTCTGATCGAGCGTGTGCCGCAGGCTGATGTGATTGGCAACGATGAGCCCGCCCCACTGCCGACGCTGCCGGGTGGGCCGACGGTTCGGCTGACGGGCGTGATGGCGACGCGGAGCGGCGGGATCGCGACGATCAACGGGCGAGTGCTTCGGATCGGCGAGTTTGTTGCGCCGGGATGGAAGCTGTCGTCGGTGGACACCAAGGACGCGGCGGTGGAGATCACGCGGTTCGATGGGACGATCCGGCGGATCAACCAGCCGCGTTGACGCGTGCTTGGCTTTGTGTTGCTACTTCTTTGAGGCGGTGCGCGGCGGGATGGGCGGGCCCAGGTAGCCGTTGCGCTCGAGTTCAGCCGCGCGCACCTCGCTGGTTTGGAACTCGCGACGGAGTTGGTTGGGCGCGCGGTCGCGTGGGTCTTCGGTCGTGGCGTCGGTGAGGGCGGTGGGGTTGAGGCCCGTGGGGCGGACTTCGAGATACCAGTCGGCTGCGCCGCCGCCGAGGCTTGCGCCCTCGAAGTAGACGGGCTCGTTGGGCGGCATGCGCTTCCACTGCCAGTCGGAGCCGTCGTCGATGGGGGTGCCGCGGGTGTCGTAGAAGGTGAAGCGGTATTGGGCGCCGAGGTCGCCGACCTCGGACACGGCGCGGGCGGGGACGCGGACGCGGGCGAGCTCGCCGGCGCGCCAGCGTGCGGCGGCGTTGAAGACGGTGATCTTCGGCTCGATCTGGTCGTGGATCGCGACGCGGGCCTTGGCGTCGGTCACGTCGGGGGGTTGGTAGTCGTAGGCGGAGGGCTCGGCGTTGGTGTTGGCGGCCGGGCCGTCGTCGGTGGCGCCGATGCCGAGGACCTTGCCGTTGGCGCAGCCGGTGAGGCACGGGAGGAGACCGGCAGCGAGGATGATCGAGGCGAGGAGCGGGAGTGCGTGGCGCATGGCGGCAGGGTACCGGCGATGTCGAGATTGGGCCACGCTTCCTGCCACGCTTCCTCATGGCATGAGCGTTTGCTAGCATCGGGGCGATGCAACGGCGGACAGTCCAACGCGATGCGATCCAGGCGGCGATTGCCGATGCGGGTCGGCCCTTGACACCCGCGGAGGTGCACGAGGCGGCGCTGGATATCGCGCCGACGCTCGGGCTTGCGACGGTGTATCGGGCGCTTCGGGCGCTTGAGGAGTCGGGCGACATCGTGGCGGTGGAGGTGCCGGGCGAGGCGCCACGGTATGAGCGGGCGGACCTTGGGCACCATCATCATTTTCAGTGCCTGGTGTGCCGGAAGCTCTTTGATCTTGATGGGTGCCCGGGGAACATGGCGTCGCTCGCGCCCAAGGGGTTCGCGGTCGAGCGGCATGAGATCATGCTGTTTGGGCGGTGCGCGGGGTGTGCGTCGTAGCTGGTGCGGGGCGTGGGCTTCGCGCGGATGGCGGCGTGGGGCCGTTGAGAGTTGAAGAAGGTGCCGGCGCTGGTCCGCGTGCTTAGGCACGCGGCTCTGTTAGAACCGCTATTCCTTGAGGCCTTGCGTTGCGATGCCCTCGACGAACGTGCGCTGGGTCAGGATGAACAGGACCAGCACGGGGAGCACGACGAGGGTGCTCGCGGCCATGAGCAGGTTCCAGGGGACGTTGCCGGCCTGGGATTGGTAGAGCTGCAAGCCCAAGGCGAGGGTGAACTGGTCTTGTTTTTGCAGGAAGATCAGCGGGCCCAGGAAGTCGTTCCACACGAAGATGAAGTGGAACAGGGCGACGACGGCGAGGGCGGGGCGGCTGAGCGGGAGGATGATGCGGAGGAAGATGCCCAGGTGCGAGCAGCCGTCGATGCGGGCTGCTTCGTCGAGCTCCTTGGGGATGGTCATGTAGAACTGGCGGAGCAGAAAGATGTTGAACGCGCCGCCGAACCACGCGGGGACCCAGAGGGGCTTGAAGGTGCCGATCCAGCCGAGCTCCTTGAACAGCAGATAGAGCGGGCCCATGAGGACGGGGAAGGGGATCATCATGGTCGCGAGGACGAGGATGAAGAGCGGGCCTCGGAGTCGCCATTGGACGCGGGAGAAGCCGTAGGCGACGACGGCCGACGAGATGACCATGCCCGTGACGGAGAGGAAGGCGATGATGAGGGTGTTGCGGAGGTAGAGGGGAAAGTCGATGACGGGGTCGGTCCAGACCCCTCGGGTGACTTCGACCTGCATGCCGTCCGGTGTGGTGGCGGTGGTGCCGACGTAGTTGTCGGCGGCTTGCTGGGCGAGGGCGGCGACGATGTCGACGGGGGCGTCGCCTGCTTGGAGCGCTTCGAGTCGGCCGAGGGCGCGGTCGTGGCGCGGCGTGCCGGAGAGCCCTTCGACCTCGAGGCGCTGGACGTTTGCCTGGGCCTGGTCGATGGCCATTTCGACCGTGGCGCGGGGGACGAACGTGGGTGGGTCGGCGAGGGTTTGCTCGACGGGCTTGAGGCTGGTCGAGATCATCCAGATGAGCGGGAGCGCGAAGACGACACTGATGGCGATCAGTGCGCCGTGGTGGGCGAGTCGGAATGCCGGGGTGTTGCCGTCGCGGGGCATGGGTGGTGGTTCCGGTTTCGATCAGACGCGGTAGTGGACGAAGCGCTTGCTGATGACGAACGTGAGCGCGGTGAGGGCGAGGATGATGATGAGCTGGACCCAGGCGAGGGCGGAGGCGTAGCCCATCTGGCCGAAGGGGAAGGCGTTGTCGTAGAGGTACATGGTGTAGAAGTACGTGGAGCGGTCGGGGCCGCCTTGGGTCATGATGTAGGGCACGGCAAAGACCTGCCAGGTCTCGATGATGGACATGATGACGTTGAAGAGGATGACCGGGGAGACCATGGGGACGGTGACGTTGAGGAACTTGCCGACGCGGCCCATGCCGTCGAGGTCGGCGGCTTCGTAGAGACTTTGCGGCACGTCTTGCAGCGCGGCGAGGTAGATCACGACCGCGCGACCCACACCCCAGAAGGACATGACGATCAGGGCCGTCATTGCCCAGCTCGCGTCGCCGAGCCAGTTTGGGCCTCGGATGCCGACCCAACTCAGGATGGTGTTTATGAGTCCGAGCTCGCCGTTGAAGAGCCACATCCAGATCATGGCGGCCGCGACGAGGGGGACGAGTGTGGGGAGGAAGACGGCGGCGCGGTAGAAGGTTTGGCCGCGCATGTTGGTGTTGAGCAGTGCGGCGATGATGAGTGCGAGGATGGTGCCGACGGGGATGGCGACGACGGCGTAAAGGACCGTGTTGCGCATGACCTTCCAGAAGACGTCGTCGCTGAGCATGCGGGTGTAGTTGTCGAGCCCGATGAAGAGGGGGGGCTCGAGCATGGAGTAGTCCGTGAGGCTGTAGTAGAGCGAGAGGACGATGGGGAGGGCCATGAACCCGAGGAAGCCGATGATCCAGGGTGAGGTGAAGGCGACGCCTGCGATCCACTCGGGCATGGTGCCCGCGCCGCCGCCGAAGAGGCGCTTGCCGGGCTTGCGCGGCTTAGGAGGCGCGTCGACCGGACGGGCGGGCTTGGCGGCGAGGCGCGTCATCAGGCGCGATCTCCGTAGCGGCGCTGCGTGACGTCACGCATGCGGGCGATCTGTGCCTGGCCTCGCTCTTGGATTTGCGTGAGCGCTTCGGTGGCGGTCTCGGTGCGTTCCCACATCGAACCGATTTTAGAGTTGAACTCGGCCTCGTACTGCGGCCAGACGCGGGTCTGGGGCTTGGGGAATGCGCCGGCACTCACCGCGAGCTTGTTGTGCATCGCGATGAACTTGTTTGGATGGTCGCGGACGAACTCGTCGGTCGCGGTGCGGAGGGTCGTGGGCTTGGCGTGGCGGGAGGCGAGCAGCTCGACCTGCTCGCGGCGCTGCGTGAACATCACGAACTCGTACGCCTCGCGCGGGTGCTTGGCGCCCTTGGGGATGCAGAGCACGTCGGCTTCCATCAGGCCGATGGGGCGATCGGGGTCGTAGAGCTCGTCGATGACGGGGAAGGGGGCGGCGCCGTACTCAAAGTCGGGGGCGAAGGTCTTGAAAACGTTTGCAATGAATGAGCCTTGGAAGACCATGGCGACCTTGCCAGCGAGGATGGGCTGTTGGACCGAGTTGTACCCGCCGAAGCCGGACTGGAACGCGACGAGGCGGGCGGTGCCGAACTTCTCGGGGTAGGTCTGGAGCCAGTCGTAGGCGGCGATGTTTTCGGCGGAGGCTGCGGTGGCGTCGCCGGTGGCTGGATCAAGTAATGCGCCGCCGAAGTGGTAGCCCCAGAGCCAGTTCCACCAGCCGGGCTCGCGGTGGATGAAGCCTGCGCGGTCGATGCTGCCGTCGGGCTTGTAGGTGGTGAGCTTCTCGGCTGCGCTGTCGAGCTCCGCGATGGTGCGTGGGGGTTTTTCGGGGTCGAGGCCGACGGCGCGGAAGGCGGCTTTGTCGTAATAGAGACCCATGTTGGTGCACGCGCTGGAGATGCCGCCTAGCTGGCCCTTCCACTCGCACATGTCCCAGACCTGCGGGGCGTAGCGCTCGCGGCGGAGGCGGTGGTCGGCGTCGCCGTAGCGCGAGCGGAAGGCCGTGGCGATCTCGGCGCCGAACTCGGCGTCGAGCTGCTTGAGGTCGAGGACGGCATCGGCTTCGACGAAGGCGGGCAGGGAGAAGTTCCAGAGGCCTACGAGGTCGGGCGGGTCGCCGCCGGCGATGGCGATGGTGGTTTTCTGGTCGATCGCGGACATCGAGAAGTAGCGGACCCAGATGCGGTCCTGGGAGCGGTTGAAGCGGTCGACGACGAGGCGCATGGCGGCGGCCTCTTGGCCGGTCCACTTCTCCCAGTAGTCGACGACGGTGCGGCCTGGGGGGACGTCCTGGGCCTGGCGGGGCCCGAAGACGGCGAAGCCGAGGCCCGCCGCGGCCATGGTGCCGACGGCGGCGCGGCGTGAGAGGTGTCCCTTGCCCTCGGTTGTCATGGTCTTGCCCCGGTCATTGCGGCATCGTACCGGGGCTGGCGGGGGCACGTGGGTGATGTGCCCCACGCGATGGCGTGGCTAGCGGTGCCCGGCGGCGCGTGCGATCGCATCGTCGACCAGGGCCGCGTGGGTCCAGGTGAGCAGGTGGGCCCGGCCGGGCACGCGGACAACGCCGGGGACATCGCTCGGTGGCGCGGGAATCACGGGGTCGCGCTCGGCGTGGACGTGTTCGATGGCGGTTCCCGCCTCGCGGATGGACTGCTCTTCGCCGGCCGAGAACTGCCAGCGGGCGGCGAGTTGGGCCTGGCGTTTGAAGAGGGGGACGTCGAGTTCGGCGGCCATGGCGCGGAGTTCGCGTGTTTGGGGCTCGTCGAGGCCGCAGACGGCGGCGAAGCGGTTGGCGACGAGGCGCTCGGCGGCCCAGGCGATCAGGCGGCCGGGGAGCGGGCGCGAGAGGGCGACCTGGCGGCGGAAGCGGGCGACGATCGCGTCGGATCGGCGGGGTGCGCTGACGAGGACGATGCCTCGGGGCATGGGCAGGCCTCGGTCGGCGGCGCGGGCGGCGGCGGAGAGGGCGATTTGGCCGCCGAAGGAGAAGCCGACGATGATTGCGTCGTGCCAGAGCGACTGGGCGATGAGGTCGTCGCGGACGCGGTCGGCGTAGGCGGCGAGGTCGGCGGTTGCGAGATCGGGCGCGTTTGGCTCGGGCCACGCGGGCACGGTTGCGCCCCGCTCGATAAGCGCGGCGAACAGGCGGGCGTTCGCGCCAAGGCCGGGCAGGCAGACGATTGGTGGGTTAGACACTTTCGGCGCCCCCACCGCTGCTCGGCAGCGGCTCGTAGAGCGGCCGGGCCGTCGCGTTTGCGGCAACGGCGAAGGGGAGCCAGATGAGCTTGACGGGCTTGACCGAGAGATCGCCCTTGCGCGGGCGGACGGTGATCTCGGTGACATCGCGGGCCTCGGCCATGGCGTCTTCGCGGGCGGCGGCGATCGCCTCGTCGCGTTCGGTGATGAGCGACTGACGCTGGGTGTTGAGGGCGGCGACGTTTTCTTTGGCGCGGCCGATGTCGCCGCGTTGCTGGAGGGCGGAGTTTGCTCGTCGCGCGGTGGTGGCGCCGCTGGTCTTTCGGCCGCCGAAGAGGCCGCCGAGGAGGGTGGTGGCGAGGGAGAGAGCGCCGTCGCGTTTGGCTTTGGAGTACTGGGCCTTCTCGACATCGACGCGCTGCTCGGCCTTGCGGATGCGCTCGTCGAGCGTGGCGAGCTTCTTGTCGTAGCGGGCTTCGACCTTCGCGACGTCGTCGCCCGCGGCCTCCGCGGCGATGTCTTTGAGGCGCGCGATGAACGCCTCGCGTGGCTCGCCGAGGTTCGAGTAGGTCTTCAGGGGCTTGCAGTGCCAGACGCTCGCGGCGTGCTGGCGGTACATGGCGCCCTTGAGCTCGCGCTGCCAGGCGGCTTCCTGCTTGGCGTCGAGCGCCCATGCGGGGAGGCTTGCGAAGGTGCCGCCCGGCTCGGGGTCGTCCTCGAACTCGAAGGCATCGTCGTGTGGGTCGTCGGGCCCGCTTGGGAGGGTGGTGCCGGCGGCCCAGGTCGCGTGCTCGCGCTCGCCGATGGGCGCAAGGGTGCGCACGTCGCGCCACTCGTCGACCTTGGCGGCGACGCGGACGTAGTGCAGCGATGCCTCGCCGAGCACTGCGGCGCGGTACTCAAGCATCTCGCCCTCGGCGGGCGATTCGATCATGGGCATGAAGCCCTGGGCCATGCCGGGTGGGACGGGTGGGCGGGAGGCGGTGCTGGCGGTTGGCGACGGGGGCGCGGCGGCGGTCTTGGCACTCGGCGCGGTGTCGGTGGCGGGCTCGGTTGGCGCTTCCGCGGCGCGGGCTTTCTTTGGTGCCATCAATGTGCGGATGTGGTCGCGGGTGAGTGGGCCTCGGAGGTATGACATTGCCCAGCGGGTATGGAAGAGGGTCGGGCCGTCGTCGTGGACGTTGTTCATGAGGAAGACGCGGCTCTTGAGGCCGGCGAGGAGGCGTTCGACGTTGGACCGGTCGAAGGTTGAGCCGGCGGCGGAGCTTGCGCCCTCAAGGCCGTCGAGGACGCGGCGGAGGTCGCGCTCGGTTTGGAGGCGGCCCAAGAACCAGGTGCCGGCGTTGGAGAGTCCTTTGTAGTCGAGGTCGACGGGGTTCTGGGTGGCGAGGACGACGCCGAAGCCGTACGCGCGGGCCTGCTTGAGCAGTGTGAGCATGGGCTTCTTGGAGGGCGGCTCGGCGACGGGTGGGAAGAATCCGAAGACCTCGTCCATGAAGAGCAAGCCTCGGAGCGAGGTCGTGCCGGATTGGCTGCGGACCCACGAGACGACCTCGTTGAGCAGGACGGTGACGAAGAACATGCGTTCTGATTCGGAGAGGTGCGCGATCGAGAGGATCGAGACTCGGGGTTTACCGTCGGGCGTGCGCAGGAGCGCGTCGATGTCGAGCGGCTCGCCGTGCGTCCACGCGCTGAAGGTGTGCGAGGCGAGGAGCGTGTTGACGGCCATCGCGAGCTTGAAGCGGTCTTTGGAGGGGATGACGCTCTCGAGATCGAGCACGCCGACCTTGTCGAAGGGTGGCGCTTGGATCTCGGCGATGAGTGCGGCGAAGTCGAGGTCGCGGCCCTCGCGCCAGGCGCCGTCGAGGATGACCGAGAGGAGCATGTGCTCGCGGCTGGTGAGTGGGTCGTCGTCGATGCCGAGCAGGCCGAGCAGGCCCGAGACGGTGGAGCTGACGCGCTCGCGCATGGTGTCGGCGGCGTCGATGACGGCCTGCGCGGGGGCGGCGAAAGAACGCAGCACGCGGAGGGGGAGGCCCGAGCTGCTGCCCGGGGTGTAGATGCAGAGGTCGACCGTGTCGCGCAGCTTGGCGATGCGGTCGCCGGATTGGTCCCAGTCGGCGAGACCAGTGCGCCAGAGGCTTGCGCGATCGGCGGCGAACTCGTCGGGCGTCTTGCCCTTGCGTGCGGCGGCCTGCTCGTCGATCCACGGGCGGAAGTCCTCGGTGCGCAGCTCGGGGAAGGTGAGCAGCATGTTGCCGATGTCGCCCTTGGGATCGATGACGATCGCGGGGATGCCGTCGAGGGCGGCCTCTTCGAGGAGTGAGACGCAGAGGCCGGTCTTGCCGCTGCCGGTCATGCCGACGCAGACGGCGTGGGTTGTGAGGTCTTTCGCGTCGTAGAGGAGTCGGTCCGGGTTCATCTCGCCCGAGGCGGGGTCGAGGTGCTTGCCGAGGTAGAAGGAGCCTTGCTTTTCCTCGAGGGCGGATTCGGTCATGGGCACATCATTGCGTGCGTTGGCATCTGGGGGGGCGTGCATGGGCGTGGCCGCGGGGAGTCATGGCGTCGGCGTGGTGCTGTGAGGCAGCAGAGCCGGCGCGGGATGCAACGATGGAGACCGCCCACTATTGAAAATGAGAACTCAATATCATATTGTCCGCCCTTGTTGCGGTATCCGGGAAGCTTCGGGCTCGGGGACCTCTCTGGGGCTTACACGCCGAAAGGAACACGATCATGACTCGCACGAACATCGCCATTCTCGCGGCCCTTGTGTCCGGCAGCGCCGTGTCGTCTGTGGCGGCCCAAGCTGTCATCTATGCGTCGGGCCAGTTGCTCACGCCCGGCGACCCCAGCATCCCTCCGGGCGAGCCGGGCCATGATGACTCGCGCGACAACTTCATCTACGAGATCGACGTGATGACGGGCGTTGCCACGCCTGTCTCGCCTTCGACGACCGGACTTCCCGCGGCCCTCGCGGGCACGCCCTCGGGCGATCTCTTCGGCTTCTCGTCCGGCCAGCTTCTCGGCGTCGACCCGGTCGGTGGAACGACGACCAACATCGGCAGCAACAACGGCCTGAACGCGACCGCGTTCGACATCACCGCCTCGGGGGAGGGATACCTGCTGCCGTTCGACGCGAACTTCGACACGCAGCAGCTCTTCGGCATTGATCTCGATACCGGCGCGAGCACCGCGATCGGTTCGTCGACCGCGATCGGTGACGCGATTGATCTGGCCCGCGGCACGGCGCTGGGCACCGCGACGCCGTTCCTCATCAGCCTCGGCTCGGTTGGTGACACGCTCTATGGGGTTGATCTCGATACGGACAGCCTTGTCTCGATCGACCGCACGTCTGGCGATGCGAGTGTCGTGGGCGCTGTGGGCGCCGTCGGCGCGGGCAATGGCGGCGGCTACAGCGGCTTTTCGGCGCTGACCGGCGTTGATGAAGACCTCGACGGCGACTTTGACGCGCTGTTCGGCTCGGTGAACTTCTTCGATGACGACGGCGACTCGAGTACCCCTTCGCAACGGCTCGGCGGGCTCGCCCGCTTCGACCTCTCGACCGGCGAGTGGTCCCTCGTGGGCACCAACTCGGGCGTGATCTTCTTCGGCTTCGGCTCGTCGCCGATTCCTGCGCCGGGCACCGCGATCGCGCCGGCGAGTTGCGGCGTGGTGCTGGGCCGGCGCCGGCGGTAACGCTTCCGTCGGATCGTGAGGGCCACTCACACCTCCGACTCGCATGCCCGGTACTGTCGTCGCACCAGCCCGACCGCTGAAGCCGTGCCGACACAGTTGAGCCTGCAACACAACACAGACTGCACGGGAAAAGGGACTTCGATATGAAGATGCAACTCAGCACAATCGCCACGGTGACCGCAGCCGCTTCGATGACCATGTTGCTTGGCGGGTGCGCGAACTCGCAGACTGCGGGCAGCGCACACTCGGCAGCGCCCGTCACCGAGGCCGAGGTCATCGCTGCACAGCGTGAATGGGGCCAGGGCATCGTCGACATCTCCCGCGTCCACGCGACTAATGGCGACTACAAGGCCCGCGCGACGCGGCACATCAACACGCTGTACGCCTATGGACAGACCGACGTGATGTTCAAGCCCACGCTCGCTGCGCAGGACCAGTTCCGCGAGACGTTCAGCGAGGCGCTCGACTACTTCATCGGCCGGGCAGGAAGCGAAGACAACGGCTTCGCGATTTCCGGCTGGACGAACGTGCGCTGGGACAACAACGCGATCTACACCGACGCCGACTCGGCGATGGCAATGGGCAACTACTTCTTCACCGGGCCCGACGGCAGCGACACGAAGGTCGAATACACCTTCGGATACGTCCGCGGCGACGACGGCAAGCTGAAGATCAACCTCCACCATTCGTCGCTGCCCTACGCCCCGTAACCGCGAGCCAGCGAACAGCGCAGTGCTCATGAACTGGAGCGCTGCCCGCCAGACTCAAGCACCCGCGTGCCCGCTCCAACGGGCACGCGGGTTTTTCGTATGTTGCGTTGCGAAAGCCTGCCTATGCGACGTGCGCCCGCGTTCTGCGAGCGGGACAGGCCGAAGATTCGACGCTTTGCAAGTGCGCTTTGTTCCGCGTTGGCCGCGACGCTGGTCGGCTGCGAAGGCCGACCGGGCGCGCTTGTGGCAGCCGACGACGCTCCCGCAGCGCTGACGACCCCCGACTCAGGCGAAGCGCCGGGCCGGCTCTTGGGCGAGTGATCGATCGACGACGGCCACCGCCTTCGCCTTGGCTCCCGCACGGAAGAGATGCCGTTGATCTCGAGCCGCATCGTGTGCATCGACGACACAACGCTCATCGTGCGAACGGAGATTTCTGAGGAGCACGGCGTCTGCAAGGTCGTTCGTTTCCACCGCGGCGTAGCCGATCCGCACACGCAGTGGGTGTCACGAGGATGGCGGCGCAATTGAGTAAGACCCAAGCGACGTTCGCCGACATGCCGCGTGCTCGCGTTTTTCTTCCTGCGGCGTGCAGATGAACCGCTGCTGCGTGTCGCACGGGCGGGCGGAGCACGTCGAGATGGTTGCGAGCGGCGCGGTCGGCTCGGAAGCAGCCCAGACACCCGCAGAAAGCACATGCAAACACCGGACGAGAGAGGCCTGCTGAGGAGGCCCGGGGACGCATTCAACCAAAATCGGCGCCTTTGGTCTTGTGATCGCAAGGGGGCTGGCTTACGCTTGCGACGTGTCCGTTGGCGGCAACGCCAGCCTTTATTACTTGTATGGCCCGCGTCCGAACGGGCCGAGAGAGGAAAGACAATCATGTCCAACATCCGTACTGGTGTCCTGTGCGCCGCTTCCGTGGCCCTCTTCGCGGGCGCCGCCCAGGCCGACGAGCTTCTCATCATCGACCTGAGCGTCACCGACGAGATCACCGTCACCGCGACCGACGGCCTCTCGGATTCCACGGTTTCCGGCAGCGATACCACCGGCATCTATCTCGCCGACTTCTTCACCGCAGACGGCGAGGACCTGATCAGCTCGTCGGGCACCGGCGACTTCACCAACTTCCTCAACCCCAGTGATGGCTCCCCGGGCATCTTCCGTGCCGGAACGGGCACCGACACAGGCCTGAACTTCTGGACCTGGTCGAGCGACTTCACCGTCGACTTCACCGCTGGCGTGCAGGCCTTCACCGGCTCGGCGACCTTCAGCCTGACGCCCGCTCAGTACGCCGACATGCTCGCCGCCAACCCCACCGGCGACATTTTCTTCCCCGCTGACGGCGGCGGCGACCTCCCGCAGCCCCTCCTCGGCACCTACCGCGTCTTCATTCCCGCGCCTGGCGCGGTCGCGATCATGGGCCTCGGCCTCGGCGCTTGCGCCGCCCGCCGTCGCCGCTAAATCGCAACGGCATTTGAAGTAAAAGCGAACCAGCTTGCTCCTCGTGGGCAAGCTGGTTTTTCATTGCCGATGTGATGAATCAACGGGCCTTCCCCCAGCCGCTGTCCGCGTGCAATTCATTCTTCGATCTCACGCATCGCGGGCTGCCTCGCACCCACGCCCAGTCGAGGACGACGCCCGGCGCAGTGCGGCAGCTCGATCTTACATGACCTGCCCCCCGTCGTTACAACCCTTCGCGTGCTCAGCGCCGCACGGGTAGGCATGAGAGAGCGTGTGAGGAACACCGAGCCGCGTTCCCGCGGATTTGCACTTGTCCGCCACTGGCCACGAGATAGTCTGTAGACCACGACTGTCGCGACGCTGCAAACTGAAGCAGTTTCGGATTCAATTGAAACGGGAGAGATCGGATGCGCAAGCAAGCTGTTGCAATGTGTGGTGTGGTGGTCGCGGGGTTGGCCGCGATGTTCGCCTTCGCGGGAGACCTCAACCCGCCGGCAGGCCCGGTCACGAGCACGGCGAAGCCGCTGCAAGAGGTCGAGCCCCGCGTTGGCATCCAAAACCCGAGCGCTTTCGGTTCGATCACGATCAACGAGCCGGGTTCGTACTACCTGTTGGAAAACATCCAGGGGTCGGCCACCTTCGATGCGATTCGCATTACCGCGTCCGACGTCACACTCGACCTAAACGGCTTTGGCGTTTTCGCGCAGGCCTTCTCCCCCGTGGGTATCCGGATCGGCACCAACGGCTCGCCAGTCGAGCGCGTGGCGGTGATGAACGGCTCGGTCAGCGGGTTCGACGACGTCGGCATCGACGGTGAATTCGCCGCTGCCGTGCTGATCGACTCTGTGCGTGTCACCGATTGCGACGACGGCATCGAAGTGCGCAATGGCTCGCAGGTCCTCCGGTCGACCGCGAATGACAACACGTTCCGCGGCATTCAGGTCAGCTTCGGCAGTCTCGCCATCGGGTGTACCGCCCGGGGCAACGGTGCCGATGGCATGCAGGCTTTCCAGTCGGTCATCCGCGACAGCACCGCGTCGGACAACAACCGTGGCTTCTTCGTCAGCGAGGGTGCGGTCGTCGAGTGCGTCGCCTACGGAAACGCCAGCACAGGCATCACCGCGGGCTCCACCTCGCTCGTGAACGGATGCGCCGCGGTCAACAGCCCAACCCGCTTCTCAATCAGCGGCAGCTCGACGATCGTTGACAGCAACAACTAACACTCGCGGCAGCAGGGCAGCCGATCACGCCCCGGAACTCATGAGTCCGGTCTGCCGTGACCGCGAGCGGATCAACGCGACCAAAACCCGCCCTGCTACCCTCTAGACCCCATGGGCCCGTGGCGGAATCGGCAGACGCGGCGGACTTAAAATCCGCTGTCCGCAAGGACGTGAGGGTTCAAGTCCCTCCGGGCCCACTTGTAAGGTTCGAGCGCGCTGGCTCGAGCGCGGGGGCGGCTCGAGCGCGCGGGCGGTTCGAGAGGCATGGGCGACCGGCGGCCGGCACGAGCTCGGATCGACCCAGATGCACGGCGGTCAGCCAGGGGTGTCGCCGCCGTCGCCACGGACGAAGCGAACGAGCAGTTCGGGGTGTGAGCTCACGCCGAAGTTGCGATAGATCTGCTTCTGATAGCCGGCCACGGTGTTGGCGGTGAGCCCGAGGTGTTCGGCGATGCGTTTGCGATTCCAGCCTTGCAGCAGGAGCGCGAAGACCACGCGAAGTCTGGGCGAGAGATCTGTCGTGCGCTCGCCGTCGCCTTCGGGCACGTCGACGCGGTGGAGCCAGTCGATCTGCGACACCACGACGTGCACCATGCGTCGCTCGCGGGGCGTGAAATCGGGAGCGCCGATCGGGCGGTGCACGCCTATCGCGCTGACGTACTTGCCGACCGGATACAGGCTGAACAGGAAATGATCCATCCCGATCGGCTTGCGGTACATCTCCCATTGCGGGCTTGCGTACAGCTCTTCGTCTGCCACGAGATCTCGGCGCGAGCGTGTGACGTGCTTGCCCGGGGCGAGCGCGTCGCTCATAGGCGCATTCTCAAGCGGCTCGTTGTCCGGGTCTTGGCTGTGCTCGATGATCATGCCGATCTGGCGATCGGTGAGCCCGCCGTACTGATAGCCGACGGTCATCGGCACCTCGCCGGGGCCGAACCCGGTGGACGTTGACCACATCCATGACCTCGCGCCGATGAGCGTCACGAGCTCGTCCATCAGTGCCCGCCGGCGATCGAGCAATGGCTCGGTCATGCCGGCGATGCGGCCGAGGAGGCCGACCAGCGCGCGCACGTCCTCGGCAGACATCGGCGCGTCGACCAGCAGATCGGGATCGATCGATTGCGGCTTGATCTCGAGTGATTGGTCTGCGTCATCCATGCGTGCCTCCCCGCGTCCCTTGCAACCTCAGTAGTCCGTGCCACCGAGTCCACCGCGTGTGTACCGATACCACCCGAAGAGTTGATCTCCCGCCGGATCACGCGAGGGTGTTTCCCAGCCGGGGTCGGGTGTGTAGGTGTACGACGTGCGCGCCTGCGTGCTCGGCGCGCGCGGGTCCCAGCTGTGGTTTGCTTCGCCGGTCGTGCGCACCGCGACCGAGCCATCGAACATCATCGCATTGCAGCGTGAGTCCTCGTACGCGAAGTACTGCGGCTGGTCGGCGTGGTGCTGATCCTCAAATTCGTACAACCACACCTTCGACGCGGAGTACGCGACCTCGGAGAGCCGGCGGTTCGCGATCGCGCGGTCGGAGGGGACGTCCCACGACAGATGCGTTGGGCCGTTGGCGACCATGTCGCCGCGATCCGGGCTGTAGGCGGACTCGACCATGAAGTACGACGTGTTCAGCCCTGTCGCGAGCACGGCATCGAGACGAAGCGGATAGAAGGGCCGGGTCGAGAGATCCAAGAACGCCTTCCCCGATGGGTCTGCACGGAACGTCTCGAGCCACAACTGGAGTGCCATGCTCGACGGGCAAGCATTGCTCTCCGAAAACTTCGGCGAATCCTCATACGGGCGGATGATCGCGTAGTAGCCGGCGGGAAACGGAAAGACACCGGGTGGGGCACGATCGAGCTCACTGCCGAGCAGGTCGCCGATGAGCGACATCGCCTGGTCCGCCGCCGCCTGTTGTCGCGTGGCGGCTGGGCCATAGCGCGGGTCGTACACGGTGCCGGGTTTCCATGAAAAAGTCGCGATCGCGTCGTCGAAGTCGTTCGCGTAGGTCATCAGCGCGATACTTCGCGAGGCGAGGTTGGTTTGGCAGACCATCGCCCGGCCGGCGTTGCGTGCTGCGCCCAGAGCGGGCAGCAGGATGCCGATGAGCAGGGCGATGATCGCGATGACCACGAGCAACTCGATCAGCGTAAACGCGCGACACCGACGCATGAGACCCCTCCCACGAACAGACAACGTACGTCATCCGAAGCATGCCGGACGACACCCTCAGCGGGGCCGGATTCCGATGGGGTCTTGTCTGCGAATCTCAAGCGAGGCAATCCCCTGAGCGGGGAGTCTAATGGAGTGGCAGGTCTGCCCACAACGACCCGGGGCCGACAAACCCCAAAACTGGACGAACTACCAAGAACACCGAGTACTGATACCGATGTTAATACTGGCACCCAAGCACAATACCGCTGGTCGATGCCCAGCACAGCCCCGGTGCAGCGTCGGATACCATGCGAACCGCCATGACCGCCCCAGATCCGACCCAACACCCCGAACGCACGCCCACCCGCGACGACCCCGCGACGGTCGCTGCTGAAGCGATCAGCAAGAGCATCATCCGCCAGAAGGGCATTCCGGGCGATCGCCTGCTCGAGACCCTCTACACCGAGCTGCACGCGTTGGCACACGCCCGCATGCGTCGGCTCCCGCCCAACCAGACGCTCCAGCCCACCGCCCTGCTGCACGAGGCGTTTATCAAGCTCGGCGGGTCGGACCAGAAGTGGGAGAACGAGGCCCACTTCTTCGGGGCTGCCGCCCGCGCGATGCGGAACATCATGGTCGACCAGGCCCGTCGAAAGGGCGCGGTCAAGCACGGCGGCGATCGGCACCGCACCACCTTCAACGAGCAGATGATCGCGGCTGCCTCCAAAGACGCCCCACTACCCGACCTTGACGACGCCCTCCGCCGGCTCGAAGCCGAGGACGCCCGCAAGGCCGAGGTCGTCAACCTGCGGTTCTTCGCCGGGCTGACCGTCGACCAGATCGCCGCGTGCACGGGCATGTCCAAAGCCACGATCGAGCGGGACTGGGCCTACGCCCGCGAATGGCTCAAACGCGACCTCCGCAAGAATGGCAGCGACGAGTCGGCCTGAGCAGGGCGAGTCGGCCTCGCCAGCCCCCGCGGGGCCTACTATCTCTGCCCGCATCCGACCCGAGCCGGCGACGTTCGCCGCGTGTCAGGTCGGGTGCGATCAAGCCACCCGTCCGAGCGGTGCAGCACCGGCCTTGCCACACAGGCGAGGTTTCAGGGCTGAGAATCTCCGCTCCGACCGAATCAAGAAGCGAGCAGTCCATGGTCCGTCTCCGTCTCCAGCGCCTCGGCCGCACCCACCGTCCTTTCTACCGTCTCGCTGCTGTCGATAAGCGCGAGCGTCTCAACGGCAAGGTGCTCGAGAACCTGGGTTGGTACAACCCGATGGAGAAGGACGCGGACAAGCAGGTCTCGCTGAAAGCCGAGCGCATCCGCCATTGGCTGAGCGTCGGTGCCCAGCCGTCGGACACCGTCCGCGACCTGCTCGCCAAGGGCGATGTGCTCAACGAGAAGGAAATGGCGAGGTGGGAGGCCGATCGCACCACCGCCCGCAACCGTGTCGAGGCGAAGACCTCGCTGACGCGTGCGCAGGCGGCTGTCGCGGCGCTGACCGAGTTCGCGGGCGAGGCCGACGCGGACATCTCGACGTTCCAGTCCGAGGCTGCCGAGGCGAGCAAGGCCGCGACCGCTGCGGTTTCGGCTGGCGAGGTTTCCGAGGCTGTCGCTGCTGCCGACAAGGCCGAGGCTGCCCTCGCCGGTGCGAAGAAGGCCGATGAGGAGCACAAGGCGAAGGCCGCCGCTGCCGAGGCCGCCGCCGCTGCCGAGGCACCCGCCGAAGAGGCCGCGACCGAAGAGGCACCCGCCGAGGGCTGAGCCCATGGCACACGACGCACCCGCCAACTCCGCTGGCAACAGTTTCGGCGAAGCGCGTCCGCCCCGGCTCGACATCCTGACGACATTCCCCGGAATGTTCGACGCCCAGCCGCCCGCCGCGCTGGGCGTTTCTATTCCCGCCCGCGCCCGCGCCGTCGGGCTGATCAAGTGGCACGCCCACGACATCCGGCGATGGACCACGAGCAAGCACGACAAGACCGACGCGCGCCCCTTCGGCGGCGGGCCCGGCATGGTCATGTCGGCCCAGCCCGTGTGGGACGCGGTGCAAGCGGTCGAGGCGCTCGATGACCGCACGCCGACGCGCATCCTGCTCACGCCCCAGGGCATGCCGCTGACCCAGCCGCTGGTCGAACAGCTCGCCGAGCAACTCGGAGCGGCCCCCACCGAGACCCCGACATCATCAGCCGGCCGACTGCTCCTCATCGCCGGGCACTACGAGGGCATCGACGAGCGCGTGATTGAGCGGCTCGACCCCATCGAGATCTCCATCGGCGCCTACGTCCTCTCCGGCGGCGAGCTTGCTGCGATGGTGCTGATCGACGCGATCATCCGCTTGCTCCCCGGTGCACTGGGCGACAGCGACTCGGCGGTGCAGGACTCGTTCTCAGCCGTCACGACCGATGACCCGATCGGCCGCCCGCTGCCCAAGAAGCTCCTCTGCGAGCTGGGGCTCACGCCCGAGCACCGCCTGCTGGACTGCCCCCACTACACCCGCCCGCGGGTCTGGGAGGGCCTGGAAGTCCCCGAGGTGCTGCTCTCGGGCGATCACACCGCGGTCGCCCGCTGGCGGCTCGAGCAATCGCTTGCCCGCACCCGGGCCCGCAGGCCCGACCTGCTGCCGCCAGCCGCCGAATGACGCGTCTGGGCATCTGGAAGGCTTCCGATCCCCCGCCTATCGTCCCTGCCGCGGAAAACCGCGGTCCAAGACCAGCACATTTAGCGACCACGCAGTCAGACGGAGCGGACGCCATGTCCACCCAGCAACTTCTCGAATCGCTCTCGCAAGAGTTCGTCAAGACCGACCTGCCCCACATGGACGTCGGCGACACGATCAACGTCCACGTCCGCATCGTCGAGGGCGAGAAAGAGCGCGTGCAGGTCTTCCAGGGCGTGCTCATCAGCCGCAAGGGCCGGGGCATCAACGAGCAGATCATCGTCCGCCGCGTCGTCGACGACATCGGTGTCGAGCGCACGTGGCCCATCAACTCGCCGCTGATCTCGAAGTTCGAGGTCGTGCGACGTGCTGACGCCCGCCGAGCGAAGCTCTACTACCTCCGCGACCGCGTGGGCAAGAAGCGTCGCCTCCGCGACCGCCGCCGCGGCCTGAAACACGTCGCGGGCATGAAGACCCTCCAGTAGTCGCACCCGCGACCTCACGAAATACTCCGAACCCGCAGCACACCCGCTGCGGGTTTTTTACGCGCCGAACGCACTCGCCAACATCGCAATATCCTCCGCAGATGAGAGCAACCGTCGTCACCAAGCAGGGCAACCCCGTCACCCCCAACATCGCCTTCCACACGGACTGGCCCGACCCCGAGCCGCCCGCGCCGGGCGAGGTCCAGCTCCGCACGCTCTGCTCGGCCTTCAACCACATGGACCTCTGGGTCGGCCGGGGCGTGCCCGGGCTCGACCTTGCCTACCCGCGCATCTCGGGGTGCGACGGCTGCGGCATCGTCGAGGCAGTCGGCGAGGGCGTCGACCCCGCGTGGCTCAACCAACGCGCGATCTTCAACGCCGCCCAGCTCGTGCACCGCTCGCCCGCGCCGAGCGCGCCCACCGCGGCAACACTCGCGCCCGAGTACGAGCTCATCGGCGAGCATCGCTCGCCGGGCGCGCACTGCGAGCGGTTCAACGTCCCCGCCCACTCGCTCGCCGCTGTGGGCGATGCCGACCCCGCCGAGGCCGCGGCGTTCGGGCTCACGGCGCTCACCGCCTACTCGATGCTCAAGACCAAGGCCGACCTGCGCCCGGGCCAGACCGTGCTCATCACCGGCATCGGCGGCGGCGTCGCGACCGTCGCCCTCGCACTCGCCAAGCACATCGGCTGCCCCACCATCGTGACCAGTCGGCACCAATGGAAACTCGACCGCGCGAAAGAACTCGGCGCCGACCTCGGCATCCTCGATACCGGCGGCGACAGCGACTTCTCACGCGAGGTCCGCACGTTCACCAGCAAACGCGGCGTTGACCTCGCCCTCGACTCGGTCGGCAAGGCGACGCACCTGCAATGCATCAAGTCGCTCGCCCGCGGCGGCGCGTACGTCACGCCCGGCTGCACGACCGGGCCCAACGCCACGACCGACCTCGCCCGCATCTTCTGGAACCAGCTCCGGATTCTGGGCTCGACGATGGGCACCGACGACGAGTTCCGCGAGGCTGTCGCGCTCTTCCGCACGGGCCGCGTCCGCCCCGTGGTCGACCGCGTGATCCCCGCGGACCGCGCGACCGAGGCGTACGGGACCCTCGAGGCCGGCGAGCAGTTCGGCAAGCTCGTGCTCCGCTGGAGCGATTAGCCCGCAGCGCTTCGGGGAGGGCGATCGATCGCGTCCGGCAACACATACCACGCCGCCCGGCTGCCGGGCCTGCGCTCGAAGCCGGCCGGCACTTGGTCGTCCATCTCGATCGACGCGAAGCGGATGAGTGTCGCGTATCGCGCGGACTGCTTGCTTGCCCAGAAGACATCGCCCGCGCACAGCTCGTCGCCGTAGCTCTCGCGGAGTTGGTCGACACCCGCCGCATCGAGCCCCGCGAACGTGAGCACCTCGCCGACCGTGCCGATCGCCCGAAACGGGCCCGACGCCTGCTTGAGATGCACGAGGTCGCCCGGCGCGACAACGCCGAACGGCATCGACCGCTGCCGCGAGAGTCGCCCCTCGCATCGCTTCATGCCCATGAGCATCAGGTCCAGATATTGCCGATGCACGATCGCGACGTGCCGGCGCGGCTCGCCGGTCCGCGTGCATCGCGGGCGCGTTGTCACCGCATGCGCGCAATCGTGGCTGTCGAGCTCTTGCCCTCCAGCAACGGCACGATCTCGACTCGTCCGCCCCATGCCTCAACCTCCGCGCCGCCGACGACCGTCTCGGGCGTGTAGTCCCCGCCCTTGACCAGCACGTCGGGCTTGATCGCCTCGATCAGCCGCATCGGCGTGTCCTCGCCGAACACAACCACCGCACCGACCGATCCGAGCCCAGCAAGCACGGCCGCGCGGTCGTGCTCGCTGTTGATCGGCCTGCTGTCGCCCTTCAATCGGCGCACCGATGCGTCGCTGTTGAGCCCGACCACGAGGAAGTCGCCATGCGATGCGCACGTGTCCATCAGCATGACGTGGCCCGGATGGAGGACATCGAAGCAGCCATTGGTAAAGACGATCCGCTCGCCCGCGCCCCGCCTCGCCTCGATCTCGACGAGCACGTGCTCAAGCATTCGCACCTTGCCGGTCAGCCCGCTGCGCTCGAGCAGCACGCGATGGTGCAGCATTTCCAGGGGAATCGGCTTCACGCCGAAGACCTCGACCTCGAGCCCCGCCGCAGCGTTGGCAAGGCGCACCGCGTCCTCCCACACCATGCCGTTGGCGCGAGCAGCAGCCAGCGCCGCGAGCATCATGTCCCCCGCGCCGGTGACGTCGTAGACATCCCGCGCAACCGTCGGCACGGGCACAGCCTCGCCGCCCTCACGCTCAAGCAAGAGCGCGCCGTGCCGATCGAGCGTGAGCACGACCGCGTCGACGCCGAGGGACTTCATCAATCGCTCTGCAAGGTCCGCATGATGCTCCGCGGCGCCGCGGTCCGATGTCGAGATGCCTGTCGCCCGCTCGGCCTCGTTGCGGTTGGGCGTGATTGACGTCGCGCCCGCGTACCGCGACCACTCGCCCGACGCGGGCGGATCAACAAACACGGGCTTGCCCGCCGACCGCGCCATCTCAATGACGGCCTGGCAGACCTCGTCGGTACACACGCCCTTGGCATAGTCCTCAAGGCACACAACATCCACGCCGGCCAATCGCTCGCGCACGACCGCGAGCAAGCGCTCCCGCGCATCGCCCGACACCGGCTCGCGGCTCTCGACATCGACGCGGAACATCTTCTGGGCGTGCCGCTCTTGGGCAAGGCCGATCAGGTTCCGCTTGACCGTCGTGGGACGCATCGTGTCGACGACGAGGCCCGACGCGTCGACGCCGTCCTCTTCGAGCGCCCGCCTGAGATGCTCGCCCTCGGGATCGTCACCGACGAGGCCGACCATGACGACCTCGGCTCGCAGCGCCCGCAGGTTTCGGCAGACGTTGGCAGCCCCGCCCGGCGAGCGCTCGGCCCGCTGCACGTGCAGCACGGGCACCGGCGCGTCGGCACTCAGCCGATCCGCGTGCCCATACACGAGCTCATCGAGCATCGCGTCACCAATGACCATCGCCTTGAAAGGCTTCCACTGCGCAAGATGTTCGAGCACGCGATCCATGCCGCAAGCCTACGCGGGCGCCGCAGGCTGCACCAACGCCCGCACTCGGCCCGCGAGCCCGTCCTCGCCCTCGCGAAAACACATCGCAAGACTGGGCCGAACGATCGGAAACTCACTCTCGGCCAGACTCGTCCTGCGGAGCTTTACCCAGTCCTTCTCCGTCACGACCAGCGCATCCGCGCTGCTCATCGCCGCCTCGATGCGCGCGACAGCCGCCCGGCCGAACGCGTCGTGGTCGCGCAAAACAACCTCCGCCGCGACCTCCGCACCAGCCCCACGAACACCCGCGATAAACGCCGCCGGGTTGCCAATCGCGCACGCCACCACCACCCGCTTGCCCAGGAGCCAATCGACGGGGCAGTCGTCCGCACCGACACGCAGCGAGGCCCATGCGTGCTCACACACCGCGATTGGCACGTCCGGGGCGTACTGGACCACGACAGTCCGTGCGGCATCAAGCGCGGCCTCGCTCGCACGCTCGGCATGCGTGAGCACGACCGTCCCCGCTCGCGAGAGCGACGCCATCGGCTCGCGCAGCCAGCCCGCGGGCAACAGCCGAGCGCAAACAACCGGTCGCGAGCAATCGATCAGCACAATGTCCAGATCACGCGCGATGCGACGATGTTGGAATCCATCATCAAGCACAACCGCGTTCACAGCCGAGCCGGCGTCGGTCGCGAAGAGGGCTCGCAGCCCGGCCGTGCGGTCGGGCTGGGCGCCCACGGGCACGCCCGGCAACGCGTCGGCGTATTCCATCGCTTCGTCCGAGTCGCCGCCGGCCGACTTGTACCCACGCATCGCGATCGCGGGCGTGGCGCCCGCATCGAGCAACCGCTCGCACACCCACCGGACCATGGGCGTCTTGCCCGTGCCGCCCACGCTCAGGTTTCCCACCGAGATCACCGGGCGATCCAGGCGAACGACACCAACGCCCGCATCGAATCTGCGATTGCGATGCGTGACGACCATGCCGTAGACCGGCGCGAGCGCCCGGCCCAGCGTTGCGCCGAGCACCGCGGGCATCGGCCCATTCGGTACGGTCATCGCGCCCGCTCGCCGTGCGCCTCGGCCTCGCGTGCCGCGCGGATCGCCTCGGCTACCCGCGCATCCACATCGCCCCGCAGCCGCTTGGCGAGCCGGACGTTGTTCATCGCGTCGGCCATACCCAGCACGATCATCATCGCCACCAGCCCAATCACCACCATCCAGACCAGCACGAACGTCCGTGCATCGCGCACCGGCACGATCGACAACGCGCACGCGAGCAGCGACGTCACAAGCATCATGACGTACCCATTCGCGGTGCGAATGCGGACTCGGCTCGCAGGACCGTCGCCCGTTGCGATCGCCCGGATGTGACCTGCGAGCAAGAGCAGCATCACGATGGCAAAGGGCATCACGCCCCACGCTGGAAGCAACGTGCCGCCGCTCACACCGGGTCCCCCAGATCGCTGCTCCGAGGCGCACCGCGCGTGAGCATCGGCACGACGCGATCCATCGGCAGGCCCATGATCGACGTCGCGTCGCCCGCCCACGTGATCGGCCAGCCCGCGTTCACGCGGTCGAGCAGGTTGTACCCGCCCGCCTTGCCGCGCCACTCGCCGCTGGCGACGTAGGTCTCGATCACTGCCTCGCCGATCTCGCCCACGTCCACCACCGCGCGATCGAAGAACACACTTCGCGCGCCGGTGCCGATGTCAAGCATCGCCACGCCCGTGAGCACCTCGTGCCGAGCGCCGGACATCGCCGAGATCATCGCGCGTGCCTCGGCCTCGTCGGCCGGCTGACCCACGATCGAACCCTCGAACACGCACACCGTGTCGGCCCCCACCACCACGCCCGCCTCGGCCGCCTCGGGATGGTCCGCGCCAGCCCGGGCCTTGAGGTGCGCCAGCGCCATGACCCACGCCTCGGGCGAGACGCCCGCGCTGGGCCGCAGCTCGCCGTCGTCGACGCCGGGCGACAGCGCGACGTGCGCGATGCCCGCGTCGCTCAAGAGCGACCGCCTGCGAGGCGACGTGCTCGCGAGCACGATGGTGCCGAGTCCGAATTGTGCCGAGGGGTTGCCCATGCGGCCATCATCGTATCGCAGAAAGCGACCCAGATAGCATATGGACATGAGCAGCACGCCCCGCGCCCATCTCGTCCAGCTCGACATCGTCTGGGAGGACGCGCAGGCCAATTTCCACCGCGTCGAGGACCTGATCGACGCGGTTGATGTCTCTCCGGGCGACCTGATCCTGCTGCCCGAGATGTTCGACTCGGGCTTCAGCCTCAACGACAAAAAGACCGCCGACCGCGGGCTCACGCTCGCGTTTCTCGTTGAGCTCGCCGAGGACACCGGCGCGTTCGTGCAGGCGGGGCGAACGCTGCACGCCTGCCACTGCGACAAGGCCGACAACCGCATGACCACCGTCTCGCCCGACGGCTCGATGCTCTGCGACTACACCAAGGTTCACCCATTCTCCTTCGGCCGAGAGACCGAACGCTTCCGCGCCGGCACCCGCGTGGACACCTGGCAATGGCCAAGTTCTCAAGGCCCGGTCACCATCTGCCCCGCGATCTGCTACGACCTGCGCTTCCCCGAGCTCTTTCGGCTCGGCGCCAAAGCCGGCGCCGAGGTCTTCGCGCTCGGCGCGAACTGGCCCGACGCCCGCCAGCACCACTGGCGTGCCCTCGCGATCGCCCGCGCGATCGAGAACCAGGCGATCTTCCTCGCCTGCAACCGCACCGGGCCCGACCCGCACCTGAGCTACGTCGGCGGCTCGATCGCGGTCGATCACATGGGCAACGTGCTCGGCGAGCTGGGCGATGAACAGGCTGTGTTGTCAGTCGAGCTCGACATCGCCGCACTCCGCGCGTGGCGCGAGAAGTTCCCAGCGCTGACCGACATGTCGCTCGTGCGCTAGACGCGCTCGCCCGGCCCGTTACTCGCTGCCCGCGACACGTTCGATCTCGTCGATCGTCGTGCTGCCCTCGGCGACCAAGCGCCAGCCGAACTCCGTGAGCGTGTCGAAGTGCCCGCCGTGGATGATCTTGCGGATCGCGCCAATCGAGGGTTCTTTGAGCACCACGTCGCGCAGCTCGTTGCTCACCTCGAGCAGTTCAAACAGCGCCCTCCGGCCGCGGAAGCCCGTGCCCAGGCAGCGCACGCAGCCGACCGAGGTGTAGGCCGTGCTCTTGCCCTGCAAGTGCTTGCCGATGCGGCTCGACTGGCCCGGCGTGATCGCGACCTCGCGCTTGCAATCGTCGCAGAGCACACGCACGAGGCGTTGGGCGAGCACCAAATCCAACGCGTTGGCGACCAGGTAGGGCTCGACCTTGAGATCGAGCAATCGAAACACCGCGCTGATCGTGTCCTTCGCGTGCACGGTCGTGAAGACAACATGCCCGGTCATCGCAGCCTGCATGGCGGTGCGGGCCGTCTCGTCGTCGCGGATCTCGCCGAGCAAGATCACGTCGGGGTCCTGTCGGAGCACCGATCGAAGCATCGAACCGAATGAGTTGCCCCGCTTGTGGTCAACGGGCATCTGCGTGGTGCCCTCGATCTGGTACTCGACCGGGTCCTCGATGGTGATGACGTTGCGGTGCTCGCGGTCGACCGCGCGCAGGCCGTTGTAGAGCGTCGTGGTCTTGCCCGAGCCCGTCGGGCCGCAGACGAGCAAAAGCCCCGAGTCCTTCTCGCAAACCTTCTTCACGCGTTCCTGCATGTAAGGCAGCAGGCCCAGTTCTGTCAGCGAGGTCGGCACGCCGCGTTGGTCGAGCACGCGCACCACGGCCTTCGCCCCATGCACCGTCGGCGTCATCGACACGCGGAAATCCACGCGCCGATCGGGGAACCGCGCGGCGCAGTGCCCGTCCTGGATCGCGTCCTTGGCAGCCTGCCGCATCTGGCACGACGCACGCAGCAAGCCGATCACAAGATCGCCCACCTTCACCGGCAGATCAACAACCGAGACCATCTGCCCGTCCACGCGCATCCGCACGCGGGCGTACTCGGCCTTGGGCTCAATATGCAGGTCCGTCGCCCGGCTCTTGCTCGCGAGTTGCAAGAGCAGACGCATCGCACGCGGGCCCTCGCCCGTGGTCTGCAACACCGTCGACTCCTGGCGATTGGCCATCACCAGCACGATCGGCGACTCACGCACCGCCTTGGGCGGCAGGTCATCGACCATCCGCTCGAGCACACCCGCCCACTTGCTCGTGTCGACCTGAGGCGTCGCGCTCGCGTCGGCGAGCTCGGGCACAGGCACCGCCTCGGCACGCATCGAGGGCACATCCTCGGGCTCGAGGGCAGCGAGCGCCTCGAGATCCAGATCGGGCAGGGCGGAGGCATCAAAGCCGTCGTCAACGCCTGCGCCGTGATCCGCGCTGCTGCCATTGAGATGAACGCCGTTGGACGACGAGTCGTCACCCTCCGCGAGCGGCAGCGCCTCGACACCCTCAAGATCATCAACGCCCGACTGCGTCTCGGCGGGCATGTCGCTCACGATGATCGAGGACGAGACCTCCTCGGCCCGCTCAAACGAAAACTCGACCTTGCCGACACGCAGCACATCACCCGGCTCGAGCGTCGCGACGTTCACCGCGAGCTCGTTGATCTTGGTGCCGTTCCGGCTGCCCAGGTCGCGGACGGAGTATCGGCCCTTGCCGTCGGGCTCGACGATGCAGTGCCGGCGTGAGGCCTTCTCATCCAGCAGGCGGATCGTGTTGTTCGGATGCCGACCGATCGTGATCGCGTCGCGCGCGAGCACGATTGCGTCACCACCTCGGGTTGGCCTGAGCTGATACCGCGCCATCAAGCGTTCACATCACCCTCACCGGGCCGCACTGTTGGGCCGCATCCAAGCTGCGCTCCGGTCGACTCGCACACACGCCTCCTCGCCGACCGCCACTCCATCTCCCGTGCTCTCGCACCCGATCGTATACGGATCGGCTCTTTGCCCCCACAATCCGCAAAGTCGCCGGCGGGCCCCTCATGGGGCTGCCAGTTCAGAACCCCGGCCCCGGGCACCGATTTGGCGGTGGCAATCCCCCCCTCCCCGGGCCCTAGACTCCGCCCCATGATCGATCTGCGCGCACTCCGTGAGAATCCCGACCGCTTCCGCGAGGGCTGCCGCCTGAAGGGCAGCGACGTCGATATCGACCGCCTCCTCGCCCTGGACGCCCAGAAACGCGACCTCTCGGCCGAGACCGAGCGCCTTCGCGCCGAGCAGAACGCCCTCGCCAAGCAGGTCGGCCCCGAGATCGGCAAGCTCTCGGGCCAGCTCAAGAAGGCCGAGGGTGCCGAGCGCACCCGGCTCGACGAGCAAATCGCCGAGCTCAAAAACCGCCCCGCCGCCCTCAAGGCACAGATCGCGGGCCTCGAAGACCAGGCCGCCGCGATCGACCCCGAACTGACCGCCCTGCTCCTGGCCGTGCCCCTCCCGCCCGACCCCGACGTGCCCCGAGGCACCTCCGCCGACGACAACGTCGAGCTCCGCCGATGGGCCTCCCCCACCTTCGACCCCGCCAAGCCCTTCGCCGACCAGCGAGGCTTCGCGCCCAAGACCCACATCGAGCTCATCGACTCACTGGGCCTGGCCGACTTCGAGCGCGGCGTCAAGGTCGCCGGCTCCCGCTCATACGTCCTCACCGGCGACGGCATGCGTCTGCACCAAGCGATCCTTCGCTACGCCTTCGACTTCATCTGCGCCAAGGGCTTCCGCGCCACGTCCGTGCCCGTCCTCGTCCGCGAGGAAGCAATGACCGGCACCGGCTTCTTTCCCACCGGCCGCGACCAGTCCTACCACATCGAAGAGTCCGCCCGAGGCGGCGGCTACGACCTCTTCCTCACCGGCACCGGCGAGGTCGGCCTCATGGGCATCCACGAGGGCGAGATCCTCGACGAATCAAAGCTCCCACTCTGCTACGCGACCGTCAGCACCTGCTTCCGTCGCGAGGCGGGCGCCGCGGGCAAGGACACCGCGGGCCTCTACCGCATCCACCAGTTCGATAAGGTAGAACAAGTCGTCATCTGCCCCGCCGACGAAGCGATCTCGCGCGAGTGGCACCAGAAGATGATTGGCTACGTCGAAGAACTCCTGCAATCGCTGGGCCTGCCCCACCGCCTGCTGCAGTGCTGCACCGCAGACCTCGGCGCGAAGAACGCCGACATGATCGACATCGAGTGCTGGATGCCCGGGCGGGGCGACGAAGACGCCGAAGGCCGACCCACCGGCGACTTCGGCGAGACCCACTCGGCAAGCCGCCTCTACGACTACCAGTGCCGACGCCTGAACATGCGATACCGCGAGGGCGGCGCAGCGGGCAAGGGCCAGACCACCATCTGCCACTCCCTCAACAACACCGTGGCCGCCAGCCCCCGCATCCTGATCCCGCTGATGGAGATCCACCAGCAAGAAGACGGCACGATCGCGATCCCCGCCCCCCTTCAACCCTACATGGGTGGGCAGACCACAATCGGGTGAGCAACACGAAGCTCGCGCACTGGTGCGACGCTGGGTGAACTTTCTCGGTGGAAGCTGGCACCAAACCCGAAGACTGATCCGCACGGCCCTGATTGGCCGACCTTTCTACATGCTGAAACGACACGCGCACGTCTTGGTCGCCGCCGCACTCACCGCAGCCGGTGCCCACGGCGGGCCGCCACGGTTCTCGGCGATCGCGCTGCCGCAAAGCGCCAACACATTCGGCCCGAGCTTCGTCCAAGGCGTGACCAGCACGGGAGCCGTTCTCGGATCGGGAAATCGGATCTGGCGAAGCGGCTCCGTCGAGCAGATCGCGACCGGGTCCGCGTTCACGGGGATCGCGATCAGCGAGTCGGGCGTTGTTGTAGGCGGAACCGCAACACCGCGACACGCCGCGTTCTGGTCCGAAGGGGAGCTCTCGCCCCTCGAGTCTGGCGCGGAGCGGTCGTTCGCGGCCGGCGTGAGCAACGATGGTTCGATTATCGCCGGGAGCGTTGGCCGTTCGCCAAGCGTCTGGAACGATGGACAACGCCTCGTGACCGCTCTCGATACCCCGTACACAGAGGGCGTCTTCCAGGGCGTTGGCAACGATGGCACCGCCGTCGGCCGCGCGCTTTACCCGGCAACCGACATTCCCGAACTCAACCAATCGCACGGGATCATCCAACACGATGGGCATATCTCGTACATCGAATCAGTACCGGGCGCCACAAGCATCGAACAACGCTGGATCGAAGTCACCGCGACAAACAGCTCCGGGCACTCAGTTGGTGCGGCCAGCGACCTTTCGCTTGCCGTTAATGCTCTCGGAACAGCGTTCGAAGTCGTCGACGGCCAGATCGACACACTCTCGAAAATCCAAGACACCTCGCACACCGCCGCCCGCGACATCAACGACAACGGATGGATCGTCGGCACCTCGTACAACCAGACCACCGACACCCGCTTCGCAACGCTCTGGCTCGGCGGCGTCGCGTACAACCTCAACGACCTGCTCTCCACCACCCTCGGCGATCTGCAGGTCTCGTCCGCCCACGCCGTCTCCAACTCGGGGCACATCGTCGTCACCGTCCAGGGGGCCGGCGCGACAGGATTCCTCGGCGGAGTGTCGTACCTGCTCACTCCCATCCCGGCACCGTCGTCGACGATGTGCATCGCACTCGCGATCGGCGCATGCTCACGCCGGCGTCGGTAGGGCCTAGGAATCGCCTAGCCCCAGCCGCCCCATCGCCACGGTGCCATCCACATGCACCGGCTCGACCTGACCGCTGCGCAGCGACGCGATCAGATCCAGCATGTCGCCCCGCAGCGGCGCGACGAAGACATGATCCTCACCCGTGATCGGATGCCGCAGCGCGAGCAGCGCCGCGTGCAGCGACTGCCGATCGATCACCGTGCGCTCGCCCTTGGCCCGGTCGCCATCAACAAACGCCCGCCCGCCGTACATGTCGTCGCCCACGATCGGCCAGCCCAGGTGCGACATGTGTACGCGGATCTGGTGCGTGCGCCCTGTCTTGAGCTCGAGCTCGACGAGCGTGAAGTCCTGATCGCCCACCGCCCTCGCGTGGAGCCGATACCGCTCGCGCACGCGGCAGATCGTCAGGCTCGGCTTGCCCAGGTCATCGTGCCGCACCACGTACTTCTCGCGGTACCCCTTCTCGCGCGACGGGTGAGGCCCGATCGGGGCCTCGATCACCTGCGCGTCGGGCTCCACTCGCCCGTGCACCACCGCCAGATACCGCTTGTCGGCCGTGCGATTCTCAAATTGCTTGCTCAGCTTCCAGTGCGACTCGTCGTCCTTGGCGAACACGATGCAGCCCGACGTCTGCCGATCGAGCCGATGGACGACGCCGGGTCTGGCGAACTCCTTGCCCACCTTCGAGAGCCCGCCGCCGGTGTTGTGCAGGAAGTGCCACGCGAGCGCGTGCACCATCGTGCCCGAGTTCTCCGCCCGGGCCGGGTGCACGATGATGTCGGGGCTCTTATTCAGCACGACCATGTGCCCGTCCTCGAAGAGCACGTCGAGCGGGATGTCCTCGGGCTCGATCTCGCCCGAGGGCGGCGGCGGCACGACGACCTCCACAACATCGTCCAGCCGCAAGCTCGTCGAGGCCTTCGCCGGACGTTCATTGACGGTCACGCCACCATCGCCGATCAGCTTCTGGAGCTGCGTCCTGCTCATGAACGTGATGCGGCTGGTCAGGTACTTATCGAGCCGGGCTTTCAGGTCGCGCTGCAGCTCAAAGCGCACGGTCGGCAGGCCTTTGGCTTCGCCATCAGCGCGTGCCGCCTCGACCGCCGCCCGCAGCGCATCGGCATCGACCTTCCCGCCGGGCTTGATCAGGTTCCCCGCGCGAGAAATCGCCGACTCCGCCCGCGACGCGTCAGAATCGCCCGAATCGCTCACCGCTCGTCCGGCGTCTCGCTCGGCGCCTCAGGAAGCGCAGGGCCAGCCGGAGCGGGCTCATCGCCCGCGTCATCGGCATCGCCACCCAGCTCGCCGAAGACATCCGGAATCTCGAGCGGCTCCATATCGAGGTCCGGCATGCTCTGGCGATTGAATTCCCGGCGAATCCGATCGAGCTCGTTCTCGGGCGGCGTCGGAAGGTTCACAGACGAGATCAACACGGGCCGATCCGCGACCGCGACCATCTCCGACGAACGCTGCTCTGCAAGACTCACAAAGTTCGGCAGCTTCGCCGACTCGGCAACACGACCGGCCGTGGCGTACCACTCGCCCGCCGCATCAAGGTCACCGCGCGATTCGGCGATCGACCCAAGCCCGAACGCCGCACCGATAGAGGTCATCGGGCGGCCCGACTCCTCGCCCGTCGCGTCCCACACCGCTTGGTACATCTCTTGGGCCTGCCCGTACCACCAATCGCGCTCGTCGGCCGCGATCAGGTCTTCCTCGTTCTCAACCTCACCCTGCAAGTCGACGACCGCGCCGGGCTTGACGCCCGAGATCGCCGCACGCAGGTACGCGTCGCCCGCGTCGAGGCGGGCCATGTCGCGCACGGCCGGGACGCTGTCGTAGTTCTCCGCGATCGCGCGGAGCGAGTCTGGGCTCACCTCGCCCATGCCGCTCATCGCTGCCGCGTGCTCGGCGAACGCCGAATCAACGTTGCGCTGGCGGGCGTCGTCCACGCGCTGCTTGAGCACATACGCGCCCACGATCGCAACCAGCACCAGGAGCAACGGCGTGCTCCACTTCCGCAAGAACTCGACGAGATCGGTATTGACCCGCGACTCCTCGAGCCCCGCGCCCTCCTTGATCTGTGCCTGACGCTCGTCCATCGAGAAACTCCAAAGTGCGGTGCTGTGCAAATTGAGACGCGGGCGAACCGGCCAAAAGCCAGCGGCAAAGGCTCCCACGCCGGTCGCGAGTCTAGGCGCAGCCGGCTCGCTCCCCCGCGCCCAAACTTGCCCGCGCAGCCCCAAACCGTCGCCTACCAGAACCGCCAGGGCCGCCCGTCCTCAAACACGCGATCCGGCACGAGCCGCTGACGCACCGCGAAAGTGAGTTCCGAGAGCCCACGCCGCTCGGCCGCGCTCGTGACCACCTCCGCCCAGCCGGCGCGACCGCTCGCGCGATCCGCACGCAACGCAACCGGCAAGACGCCCGCCGCCCCACCGACCCCAAGCCCCAACGCATCGGGCGCGGGGCCGCCCGCGTCGCCGCAGAGAACGACCAGCGCCGCCGACTCGATCAGCGCCCCCACCCCCCGCCTTGCCTCCGCATCAACCGCATCCGCATCCGCCCCGCCCAGCCCCCGTGTTTCGAGCCCTGGAGTATCAAGCCAGCGCACCGCAACGCCGTCGAGCGCCAACTCCACGCCGACATGGTCACGCGTCGTGCCGGGCTCATCGGCCACGGCCGCCACCGCCGACGCGGCAAGCGCATTAAGCAGACTCGACTTGCCGATGTTCGCCGCACCCACCGCGACAACAGTCGCCGGCTCGATCAATCGATCAAGCACCGCATCGCGCCCATCCCGCTCACGCATCGGCTCGCCCCGCCACCGCGCCGGCTGATCCAGCAAGAGATCAACCGCCCGCGGACTCTTCGCGCGAGCGAGCGTGTCGAGCATCGCCGCTTCAACATCAATCTCACCACCGCCGACGGCTGACACCTCGTCGCCAATCACAGCACAGCCGCCTGCCTCGAGCGCCGCGACAACACCCCGCACCACCGCCCGCCCGCCGTGCGGCATCAACTGCGCGTGTCCCACCGACCAACGCACAACCACCGCCTCATCGACGCCCGTAACATCACGAAGCGACCAGCCACCAACGCGAACGCCGCCCGCGCCGAGCGCGGCAAGCGCATCGTCAAGCGACATGGCATCCCGCGCAAAGAGATCAATCACGGCGATCGCGCCAACGCGACCCGCGGGCGTCGCCACCCGATACCGCACCGCGTCAGCCGGCATCGCCATCGTCGATCGCCGACTCCACCGCAGCCTCGACCGACGCCTGAATCCCCATCAATTGCAGATCCGGCACGACGTACTCGACCAGGGCGCCCTCGTGCATCAAAAGCTCCGCATCGCCCCCCGTCGCGACGACCGGGGGGTACGCCTCGTACGCGATCGCGTAGGAATCAACAAGCTCTCGCACCGCGCCCCGCAAGGCCGAGCGGGCGCCCAGCGCCATCGCTCGCCGCGTGTCCTTGCCGAAGGGGCCCGGCTCCTCGGCCGGGTCAAACTCGACCTCGGGCAGCGCCGCCGTTCGGCTCGCCATCGCCGCCAGCATCATCCGAACGCCGGGCACGATCGCCCCGCCCTGGAAGACGCCCTCGCCATCAACAAAGTCGACCGTAAGTGCCGTGCCCGCATCGACCACGACGCACGCGGTCTTGGATCGCGTCCACGCGGCCAGTGCGCACAGCAGCCGATCCTGCCCCACCGTGCTCACATCATCCACCGCCATGTCGATCGGCACAGGCAGATCGCGCCCGATCCGATGGACGTCGATGCCCGCCAGCGCCTCGGCAATCCGATCGCTCGCCTCGGCATGCACCGACGACATCACCACCGCCAGCCGCTGGTCGCCCATCGCCGAGCGGACCGCATCGGCCACAGCCTTGGCGTCGTCCTTGGAATGCCCGATGCTCATCGACCGCGGGTCGGCAAGCTCGCGCCCGTCGAATCGCCCGAGCCGGGCCCGGCTGTTGCCCACCGCCAACGCGACAAACCCCACCGTGCCCGCATCGGTTCCACCCATCACGCTCGCATCAAGTCTCGGCATAGCCCAACCCTACGCGCGTCCCAGCGGGCCGTACCAGCCGTCGCGACAACCAACCCCGCGATACCCTCCCCCCGTGTTTGCCCGATGCAAAGCCGATCCCGCCGTCACGCCCGTCCAGGTCGGGGACATGCGCTTCCCCGCGGGCGTCTACCCCGTCGAGCCCATGGAGCCGCTCCAGGGCTTCGCCCAGGTCTTCGAGCCCGCCGACGGCGACGACGACGCCGGCGAGTGGGAAGAGTGGCCCGACCGCTACGTCTACGACGTGGTCATCTCCGCCGACCGCCTGCCCACGCTCGTGCGGTCACTCCTCGGCATCTTCCCGCCGCGGGTCTATCCCATCCTCGATGTCATCGGCCACGACGCGTACCGCGAGATCGATCCCTTCATTTCCTACGAGCTGATCGGCCTCGATCGAATGCTCGACGCCCTCCGCAGCTACGCCGACTATTTCTTCGAGGACGGCATGTGCGGCTTCGGCGCCATGTGCGACGACCCCTTCATCTACATGTTCGTCGACGAGCACAAAGTCCTCACCATCCGCTGCACCACCCAAGACCAACCCCGCGTCGAACGCCTGCTCAAATCGTTCGACCTCGAACAAATCGAAGAGCCCGCCGGGCCGGACGCGGCCGCCCATGAGCACCGCTCCGTGCTCATCACCCCCGATGAAGAGCCCAGCCTGCTCGCCGAGGACGAAGTCCTCGAAGCCCTCCGCGACGAGTGGAGGCTGATTCTCAACATCGACCCGGACACCAACCTCGACGACGACGGCAAGCCCCTCGGGACCACCGCCTGGCGCTGCGTCACCCGCATCTCAACCCCCGATACAGGCACCGGCCCCGAGCCCCACCGCCGCTACGCGGAGGTCCTGCTCTACGCCGACTGCCTCAGCGACGCCGAGGAGCTCGCCGCCGACGCCGCACTCGCCCAGGCCGCCGCCCCCGCTGCGGACGGCGGAACAGACGGCGGAGAAGCCCCGGTCCCCGCAGCGTCAACTGCCAAAGAACTCATCGAAGCTGCCAGCGCCGGCCCCACGCCCGAGCCCGCCAGTGCCGACGATCTCCCGATGTTCGACCTCGACGCCGACATCGTCCACGCCGACCGTCTGACCGCCGCCCAGCTCGCCGAGATGATCAAGCCCGACCGGGCACCCCCCGCATCGCCCGGCCAGCTGATCCGCCTGAACTGGTCCTGAGCGAAAGCGCCCCCGCGCCACAAATCGGGGAACCCGCGCCAAGCCAGCGCGTCGGACCCCAGACCCCGCCGCTGGCCGTCCCCCGGGACCCAGCCGAGCACTGCCCCCAGCCGAAGCCCCCGCAGCCGCCGAGGGAGCCGGCCGGCACTCCCAAGCCGCAAACATTTCCGCCCGTTGCCCGTTTGCGTCTCTTCTGCCCCACCACTATCTTCCCGGGGGTCTAGGGCGGACTAACCTTGGACCCCCGCGGGAGGGCTGCGCTCATCCCTCGGGAACGTCGATCCGGGCCTCGCGCCAGGTCGGCACACAACCAAATGATTCGGCAGACGAGTCTGACCGAGATCCGACAACCAATCGCGTCGGAGCCAACGGACCAAGGGTGTGTCAGTGCCCGTCGTCCCGCGTTTCCGCCGCCTCAGATCAGACGCCCACGCGAAACAAACAGCAGAGCAGTTGCAGCACACATGCAACGCACATCAGGCACCACGCGTGCTGGAGAAGGCCCAATGCCCGAGACCCGCCGATTCGTTCGTCCGACCGCCGCGACCTCGCTCCACGCACTGCTCATCGCCGCGGGCGCGTGCATCGCCCTGCCCGCGGTTCAGCCCGCCTCGGCTGCGAGCACGCGGACGCTCGACACCGCACGCTCCGGCTCGGTGGACAGCACAACGGCCGTCATCCTCGACCGCGGGCAAGCCCTCTTGGCCGAGGGCAAGTTCGTCGAAGCACGCGAGACCCTGCTCGCCCACCTCAGCGCGAGCGAGTCGTCGCTGACCGTCGCCGAGCGTGAGTCGCTCTTCAGCCTCGTCAGCCGATCCAGCGCCCGCCTCAAGAAGGCAACGCCCTCCGAGGTCGCGATCCAGAAGGCCGAGTACGCCCTCAAGACCGACGCGCTCGCCAGCGCCGAGACCAACGCTGTCGCCGCACTCGCCGCGACCGACGCCGCCACCCGCGAGCGTGCTCAGCTGGTCCTCACCGGCGTCGCCGAGCGTCGCGCCGCGGTCGCCCCGAGCGTGCCCGACCGTCTCGACACCGCCGAGGCCGCGCTGCTCACGGGCAACGTTGATGCCGCCGGCGCGACCCTCGAGACGCTCGCCGCCTGGGACCCCGAGATGACGCCCGCCCAGCGCGACCGCTTCGAGATGCTCCGCGGCGAGGTTTACGACTCACGCACCGCCACCCTCGCGGTGATGCGCACCGCCGCCGATCTCGATGCCGAAATGGACCAGCCCGGCACCGGCCGAGACGATCCCGACACCAACACCGTCGACGAGTCGTTCATCACCATCCGCCAGGGCGCGGGCAACACGAACCAGGGCGGCTCGGCCACGGGCACGACCGTGATCCGCAGCCCCGAGCAGGCCCAGGCCGCCGGCGCAAGCGACCCCTTCGCCGACCCCATCGCCAGCGCCCGCGACTTCGAGGCGAGCGAAATCCTCGCCCGCGCCGACAGCGCCTTCATGGGCCGCCGGCTGAACGAGGCCGCCAACCTCTACGAGCGCCTTCTCGCCGATTTCTCGGGCCAGCTCACCCCATCGCAGCGCTCGCAAGCCGAGGGCCGACTTGCCGAGACCCGCGTGCTCATCCGCGGCAGCGCGGGCCCATCGAACGACATCCTCTCGCCGGTCATCCAGCAGCGCTCGCTCGCCAAGCAGCAGGCGTTGGCAGAGTTCAACAACCAGCTTGAGCAGGCCTCTGCCTCGCTCGAATCGGGCGACACCAGCAGGGCCCGCGACCTTGTCATCCGCGCTCGCCTGACGCTCAACAACGCCCGCCAGCTCTTCCCCGAGAGCGAGTACCAAAACCTGCTCGCCCAGACCGAGGACCGCCTGGGCCAGATCGACGCCGAGAACGAGCGCATCCAGCAGCAGCTCGCCGCCCAGCGCGAAGCCGAGCTGCTCGATAACGCCGCCGAGACCGAGCGTGCCCGCCAGCAGGACAAGGAGCGCAAGATCGCCGAGGCGCTCACCCGCGTCCGCGCACTCCAGCAGGAGATGAAGTACCGCGAGGCGCTCCAGGTCGTCGACCAGATCCTCTTCCTCGACCCGATCAACCCCGCGGGCCTCCTGCTCAAGGACGTGCTCTACGACACGGCTGTCTCCGCCGAGTACAACAGCATCCAGGACATCACGGCCCGCTCGTACGTCGATCAGGCGATCGAGAACGAGGAAGCACTCATCGCGCCCTTCGAGCTCATCGAGTACCCCTCGGATTGGCCGGCGATCTCCGTCCGCCGCGGCGGCCCGGCGACCTTCCAGGACGCCCCGGAGAACCGCGCCGTGCTCGCCCAGCTCGAGGACCGCAGCAAGCGGCTCCCCGCGTCATTCAACGACAACGCCCTCGCCGACGTCATCGGCTTCATCGAGAACGTCACCCAGCTCTCCTTCGACGTGAACTGGGACTCGCTCGAGGACGTGGGCATCGAGCGTGAGACACCGATCACGCTCAACCTCGCGCCCGTCCCAGTGACCACGCTGCTCGACCGAGTGCTTGAAAAGGCGTCGGCGAGCTCGTTCGGCGACACCGACGCCGCCGACTGGGCCGTGACCGACGGCATCGTCACCGTCGCCTCCGACGAGGTCCTCCGCCGAAACACCGTCCTCGAGATCTACGACATCCGCGACCTGATCATCGAGGTGCCCGACTACATCGAGGCTCCCGACTTCGACCTCAACTCCGTCCTCCAGTCCGGCGGCGGCGGCGGCGGCGGCCAGTCCCCGTTCAACGACGCGGGCGATGGCGATGAATTCGAGTTCACGCCCATCGAAGAGCGCGTCGAAGAGATCACCGACATCATCACCGAAAATGTCGATTTCGACGGCTGGACCATCAACGGCGGCGACACCGGCCAGCTCCAGCCCTACGGCGCAAGCCTCATCATCACCAACACGCCCAAGAACCACCGCGCTATCTACGGCCTGCTCGGCAAGCTCCGCGAGCAGCGCGCCATGCAGATCAACGTCGAGGCGCGCTTCCTTATCGTCGACCAGGCGTTCTTCGAGCAGATCGGCTTCGACCTCGACGTCTACTTCAACGCCAACAACAACCAGATCCGCGCCGCACGCCTCAACGACCCCACTGTGCAGTCCTCCGATGCCTTCGACGCACAGGGAGGTCTCTCGCGGACGGTGACCGGTGCCCAAGCGCCGCTCGCGGCAACCACCTCGCCGCAGACAACCCAGCTGACGCAGGGCCTGATCAACCCGACCGGCCTCTCGCCCGTCGGCGGCACGCAAAACTCGCTTGGGATCGCCAATGCCCTCGCACCCGCCGAGGGCATCGCCTCAACCATCCTCGGTGCCGCACCCGCCCTCGGCATCGCCGGCCAGTTCCTCGATGACATCCAGGTCGACTTCCTCATCCAGGCAACCCAGGCCGACACACGGTCGGTGTCACTCACCGCACCCCGCCTGACCTTCACCAACGGCCAGACCTCCAACATCTACGTCGCCACGCAGACCTCCTTCGTCTCCGACCTCCAGCCCGTCGTCTCCGACTCGGCGGTCGGCTTCGACCCCACCGTCGACGTCATCTCCGAGGGCGTGCGACTGCTCGTCTCGGGCACCGTCAGCGCGGACCGCCGATACGTCACGATGAACGTCGACGCGGCCGTCGCGGACATCATCGACTTCGCCTCGCAGGCGGTCACGGCCGTCGCCGGCGGCCAGCTCGTCTCCTCGGCCGACACGCAGTCGTTCATCCAGCTGCCCCAGGCGACCGTCACCCGCGTGCAGACGACCGTCACCGTGCCCGACCAGGGCACCATCCTGCTCGGCGGCCAGCGCCTTGTCTCCGAGTCCGAGGTCGAGACGGGCGTGCCCGTGCTCTCCAAGATCCCGATTCTCAACCGCTTCTTCTCCAACCGCATCGAGACCAAGGACGAGCAGACCCTGCTCATCCTCCTCAAGCCCACCATCCTCATCCAGAACGAGAACGAGGAGCAAGCATTCCCCGGCCTGCTCGACTCACTCTCAACCGGGCTCGGCGGCTAACGCCAGCCAGCACGACCAGCACGCGCAACCGACAACCATCGGCCGCCGGCATCCAAAGCCGGCGGCCGTTTTTCACGCCCAAGCCAACCCCGCCCCCTATCATCATGTCGCCAATCGCCCCCACCGGCACCCTCCCCCGGCGGACACACACACCGCCGACCAATCACGCTGCCCTCGCTGCCCCCGCAAGGACGACCCATGGCATCAAACGACTCAAGACTCCGAATCACACGCGACGCCGGCATCGCCCGCGTCGAGTTCGTCGACCGCAACATTCTCGACGAGGCGAACATCCAGGCGATCCACGACGAGATCGCCACGCTCATCGATGCCGAGGAAACACCTCGCATCCTGATCTCGTTCTCCAACGTCGACCACCTCTCCTCGGCCGCGCTTGGCACGCTCATCACGATCAACAACAAGGTCCGCAACCGCAACGGCCAGCTCCGCCTGGCCGACATCGATCCGCAGATCTACGAGGTCTTTGTCATCACGCGCCTCAACAAGCTCTTCGAGATCCACGAGACCGCCGACGACGCCCACTCCAGCTTCGACTAATCGCGCCCAGCGCGCACCCGCGACGACGCATGGCAGCCGAGCCCAACGCCATCCCACCGAGCAACCGCATCACGCTGCCGCCAGGCCGCGACGATGCCCAGCGCTTGGGCGACACCGTGCTCGAAGCCGTCACCGCCGCCGGCTATCCGAAAGCCGCCCAGTTCGCCATCCGCCTCGCGCTCGAAGAAGCCGTTGTCAACGCCTTCAAGCACGGCCACCGCGACCTCCCCGACGACGTGCCCATCCACGTCGAGTACGACGTCACGCCCGAGCGCGTCCACATCGCCGTGCAAGACCAAGGCCCGGGATTCGACCCCGGTCGGGTCCCCGACCCCACGCTCGACGAGAACCTTGAAGTCCCGTCGGGCCGAGGCCTCATGCTCATCCGCGCCTACATGACCGAGGCCCACCACAACGACGCCGGCAACCGCCTCGAGATGACCTTCGAAGCCCACGCCGAAGAGCCGGACGACGACTAATCCCGCCCGTGCCACGGCTTGACCCGAAGGGCAAGCCGTGCCGCCCCGGTCTTCCCCGTGCCGAGCGCGACACCGGCGCGAGTGCCTCCCCTACAACCACCCAAACCGGCACCGCCAAACCACGATTCCGGCTCGGCTGCCCCATCCGTTCGCGCTGCGCAGCGAATCCGTCACCACACCGCCTGCATCCATTGCCGACGCCCGAACCATTCCCTATACTCTTCCGTAGTTTGGAATGATTCTAAAGTAACAGGACCCCCGCGTCCGTTTCCGCAGGCCTGCCTCGCCAGCAAGACAAGCCCGCACCACGACGCTCACGCACCGGCCGAGACACCCACAGGACAGACCCATGACCATCAAGTTCCCCATCTATCTCGACCACGCCGCCACCAGCCCCTGCGACCCGCGGGTCGTCGAGGCGATGCTCCCCTACTTCACCGAGACGTTCGGCAACCCCGGCTCGCGCAACCACGCCTTCGGCTGGGAGTCCGAGGACGCGGTCGACACCGCCCGCAAGCAGGTCGCCGCCATCCTCGGCGCCGACAAGAAGGAGGTCATCTTCACCTCCGGCGCGACCGAGTCGAACAACCTCGCGGTCAAGGGAGCCGCCCGCATGTACGCCCGCGAAGCCGAGGGCTCGGGCAAGTGCCGGGGCCACATCATCACCAACGCCATCGAGCACAAAGCAACGCTCGACCCCTGCAAGCGCCTCGAGAAGGAAGGCTTCGACGTCACCTATCTTGCGCTTCCCGCCGACGGCATCGTCACCGCCAAGATGGTCGAAGACGCCATGCGCGAGGACACCATCCTCGTCACCGTCATGTGGGCCAACAACGAGCTCGGCACCATCAACGAGATCCCCGAGATCGGCAAGCTCTGCAAGAGCAAGAACGTGATCTTCCACACCGACGCCACGCAATGGGTCGGCAAAATGCCCACCGACGTCAACGCGGACAACATCGACCTGCTCTCGCTCTCGGCCCACAAGATGTACGGGCCCAAGGGTGTCGGCGCGCTCTACGTCCGCCGGCGTCGCCCCCGCGTCCGCCTGCAAGCAATCCAGGAGGGCGGCGGCCAGGAGCGCGGCTACCGCTCGGGCACGCTCAACGTCACCGGCATCGTCGGCCTGGGCAAGGCCTGCGAGATCGCGATGGAAGAGATGGACGCCGAGCGCGACCGCCTCTTCGAGCTCCGCACACACCTCGAGAACCGCATCACCAGCGAGCTCGACACCATCCAGATCAACGGCCACGCCGACCGCCGACTCCCCCACCTGACCAACATCTCCTTCGGCTTCGTCGAGGGAGAGTCCATGATGATGGCGATCAAGGAGATCGCCGTCTCCTCCGGCTCGGCATGCACCAGCGCCTCGCTCGAGCCCTCCTACGTGCTCAAGAACATCGGCGTCGGCGACGACCTCGCCCACTCCTCGCTCCGCATGAGCCTCGGCCGATGGACCACCCGCGAGGAGATCGACTACGCGGCCGACAAGATCATCGAGTCCGTCAAGAAGCTCCGCGAGCTCAGCCCCCTCTACGACATGCACAACGAGGGCATCGACATCACCAAGATCGAATGGCAAGCACACTAGCCTGAGTCGGGGCCCTCCGGCCCCGAGGAAAAGAGCGAGTCTCTGTCGGGGCGCTCCGGCCCCGAACGACGAAGCGAAACGAACACTCCACGCACGACACATCCCGAGCACCGACGCTCGGAGAACGGACACGAACCATGGCATACGGCAAAAAGGTCATCGACCACTACGAGAACCCCCGCAACGTCGGCACGTTCGGCACGCAGAAGGACATCAAAGAACGCAAGGATCTCGGCGTCGGCCTCGTCGGCGCACCCGAGTGCGGCGACGTCATGCAGCTCCAGATCAAGGTCGACGACGAGACCGGCAAGATCCAGGACGCCAAGTTCAAGTGCTTCGGCTGCGGCTCGGCGATCGCCTCCTCCTCCCTCGCCACCGAGTGGCTCAAGGGCAAAAGCCTCGACGAGGGCCTGACCATCAAGAACACCCAGATCGTCGAGGAGCTCAGCCTCCCCCCGGTCAAGATCCACTGCTCCGTCCTCGCCGAGGACGCCATCCGCGCCGCCATCAAGGACTACAAGACCAAGAACGGCATCGAATCGGCCGAGCACGCCCACAGCCACTAATGAGCCCCCGATACGCCGTGCCGATGACATGAGCGTCCCGCCCGTGTCATCGCCCGGCATCCCACAGAACTCCGGACCCACACGGGTCGTATAGTCTCACGCAAGAAATACGCACCCCGCGGAGAACACGCATGACCACCACCGAAGCAACCACCCAGCACGACACCGACTCGGTCGTCACCCTCTCCGAGACCGCCGCCCGCGAGATCCGCACCATCGTCGAGCAGCAAGAGCTCGACGCCGACAAGGTCTGCCTCCGCGTCGGCGTCAAGGGCGGTGGCTGCTCCGGCTTCTCCTACGTCCTCGATCTCACCGAGACCCAGAAGGACACCGACGAGGTCTTCATCCAGCACGGCATCAAACTCGTCTGCGATCCCAAGAGCCTCCTCTACCTCTCCGGCACCACAGTCGACTTCAAGGACGAGATCATGGGCCGAGGATTCGTCTTCTCAAACCCCAACGCCTCGACCTCCTGCGGCTGCGGCTCGTCGTTCGCCGTGTAAGACGCTGGCAAAGAACCCGTCAACATGACACGCCGCCCATTCAACCGGGCGGCGTTTCTTTGCGCTGGTTCAACTGGTCGGGGTCTTCTAGAGCTGATTCGCAGGGCGCGTCGAAAGCACCGATCACGCCGCCCGCGCAGCCGCCGGCCCACACGCCGCGACGAGCGCAGGCACATCAACGGGCTTGGTCATGTAGTCGCTGCATCCCGCGCCCAGACACTTCGCACGCTCCCCGCTCGCCGCGTGCGCGGTGAGCGCGATGATCGGCACGCCAACCCCCTCGGTCCGAAGCCGACGCGCCGCGCTGTACCCATCGAGCACGGGCATCTGCATGTCCATCAGCACCACGTCGTACGCAAGCTCGGCATCCTCGCGTGCGCGCAAGACCATGCCGCAGGCAATCTCGCCGTTCTCTGCTTCTTCGACCGTCGCGCCCGCCTTGCGCAGGTGGAACCCGATCAGCCTGCGATTGTCGATGCTGTCATCAACCAGCAGCACCCGCCGCCCGTCCAGCGCCCCCACCGTGCTCTCGACCGATCTCGGCACCACCGGCCCGTCGCACACAACGACATCCCGCAGCACAATCGTGAACGTGCTCCCTTCGCCGAGGACCGACTCGCTCTCGAGCGAACCCCCAAGGTGCGTCGCCAACTCCGCCGAGATCCGAAGCCCAAGACCGGTCCCTCCGAACCTGCGAGTGACGCTGGCGTCGGCCTGCGTAAACGCCTCGTGCTTCATCACCCGATCGAGCTGCTCTGCCGTCATGCCGATGCCCGTGTCGAGCACCGCGAGCCGCAGTTCGCCACTACCTGCATCGGCCGACACCCGCAGCGTCACCGATCCACGCTCGGTGAACTTCACCGCGTTGCCAAGCAGGTTCACGAGCGCCTGCCGGAGCCGCGTCGGATTCGACTCAAACCACGCGGGCACGCCATCGGCACACACCGCTGCAAGCCCGATCCCCTTGAGCGCTGCCGCAGGCCGAACGAGCAACATCGCCTCGTCGGCGATCGCGCGAATGTCCACCGGCAACCGGTCGACCTCGAGCTTGCCCCGTTCGATGCGTGACAGATCAAGCACATCATCAACCATCGCGAGCAGGTGCCGACCGCTCGACCGGATCGCCGCTCGCGCCTCCCGCGCCGCGTTGGCATCGCCGCGAAAGTCTTCGTCGTCCAGCAGTTCCGCGTAGCCCACAATCGCCGTCATGGGCGTCCGCATCTCATGGCTCACGTTCGCCAAAAACTCGGCCTTCGCCTGCCCCGCCTCCCGCTCGGCAGCAAGCGCCCGCCGAACCGCCCGAGACGCCGGCTCAAAGACAAGCAGCGCCTCGAACGCCAGCGCAAGCAGCGTCAAGAACCCCAGCGCAAGCTCAACACCCGCAAGCCGAGCGACCTTGGCCGAAGAGTCCTGCTCATACGCCCGCACGATCGCGTCCATCTCGACCAGGAACGCATCCGCGTGCATGGCGACATCTCTCGCAGCCGCGAGCGCTTCGCCGTGGCCAACCGCACCGTGCAGCCTCGCAGCGCCCGACACCAACGCCCGATACTCAACATCGATCATCGCGAGCAAGCCCGCCACCCGCACCGAGTTCTCGCCCGGCACGGTCACACGCTCGCCATGCGAACCGACCGCCAAGCTCCGCCCTATCAAGCCCTCATGACTCACGCCCAGCGTCGCGACCGCATCATCCATCGTCGCGAGCGCACGCGACCGCATCTCGCGCGACTCGGCCGACGCCGCCAGCACCGCCGACGCCGCGATCCGCTGGCTCAGCATGCGCTGCCGGCCGGCGATATTGATCACCGAGCCGTCCGACCGCATCTGGTCGATCACGCCACGCACCTTGATTTGCGAGGTCACCGTGAGCGACGCGATCACGAGCAGCGCGATCGCGTACGTCAAGCGAACCCGACGGACAGCGTCCATCCCAACCCCTCACCACACCTGGCGCGCCCGGCCAAACACAAGCCGCGCAACGCCTCGACCAGACCATCGGCCGTCCAGCCTACACGGTGCAGCGCAGCACGCCCACCGGTCGTGATAACACCACACGCCCCAGCCGATAACGCCCGCGAACCCAAGCACGCACGCTCCGCAGCTCACGCCGGCTCGGTCGTCCCGTACATCCGGTCGCCCGCATCGCCAAGCCCGGGCAGAATGAACCCCTGCTCGTTCAAGCACCGGTCCACAGCCGCGGCATAGATCGTCACATCCGGGCACGCCTCGCGCAGCCGCGCCACACCCTCGGGCGACGCGACCAAACAAATCAGCCGAACATCGCTCGCCCCCTCGCCCCGCAGCATCTCGATCGCCGCGATCGCGCTCCCGCCCGTCGCGAGCATCGGGTCCACCAGCACCACCGGGGCGTCCCCCATCGTCGCCGGCAACTTGTTCAGATACGCCACGGGCTCGAGCGTTCGTTCATCGCGTGCGAGCCCCAAGTGCCCCACCCGCGCCTCGGGCATCACACTCAGAATCCCCTCGGCCATACCCAGCCCCGCCCGCAGCACCGGCACCACCGTGATGTGCCCGCGCAGGCGCACGCCCGTCATCCGCTCCATCGGCGTCTCGATCTCGACCTCATCGGTCGGGAACTCGCGCGTGACCTCATACACCATCAAGCCGGCAATCTCTGCCAGCAGCGCACGAAACCCGCGATGCCCGAGCGACGCACCCCGCAACAGCGTCAGCTTGTGCCGAATGAGCGGATGATCGAAGACCACCAACCCACCGCCCGCGATCTCACGCCGAACCAGTTCGTCCATGGCCCGAGCCTACCAGTACCATCCACGCGTATGCCCGAGCACCTGACCGACAACGACCGCCTTGCCCTCGACGCCGCCTACGAGCAAGCCGTAAAGAGCCGCGACGAGGGCGGCATCCCCATCGGCGCCGCGCTCATTACGCCCGCCGGCGACATCGTCGCCGCGGGCCACAACCTCCGCGTGCAGACCGGCGACACCACCGCCCACGGCGAGACCGCCACCCTCCGCGCCGCAGGCAGGCGCCGAGACTGGCACACCCTCACCATGGCAACCACCCTCTCCCCCTGCGCCATGTGCTCGGGCGCCGCGATCCTCCACAAAATCCCCCGCCTCGTCATCGGCGAGGCCCAGACCTTCCAAGGCCGAGAGGACTGGCTCGCCGCAGAAGGCGTCGAAGTCGTCCACGCCCACGACCAGCGCTGCATCGACCTCATGCGCACCTTCATCGCCAAGCACCCCGACCTCTGGAACGAGGACATCGGCATCCCCCCCAGCCAGTGACTCCGCCCCATCCGCCGGGGCCTAGAACACCCCTGGGGCCCCTCCAGCCCGCCCCAGCACCAGCTTTCGGCCGCTTTCTAGTTGCCCGTAGACCCCCCGGGTCGTTACATTCATGTCGGCCGCTCGGCCACACGCACACAGGGGGACCCGGCCCGCCCAAGGCAGCCGACCCCACATCGCGCGCCGCCCCATCACGCGTCTGGAGACGCCCTGGCACGCGCCGCGACGACGCATCGGCAGAGGACGCACGATGAGCGAGGCACAAACACCGCTGGACACGTCCCAAGGCTTCGCGCCACCGACCGTCACGCAGTTCTCAGTGTTCCTCGATAACCGCGTCGGCAAGCTCCACGACCTCGTCGAGCACTTCGACGACTCGCCCTGCCAGATCTGCGCCCTCTCCGTCCACGAGGCCCGCGACCACGCGGTCGTCCGTCTCGTCGCCAACACCGCCTTCATCGCCCGCCGAATGCTCCGCGAGGACAAGCTCCCCTTCGCCGAGTACGACGTGCTCGTCGTCGAGCTCGGCAAAGGGCACACCCTCACCACCCTCTGCGTGCACCTGCTCGCCGCCGAGGTCAACATCCACTTCGCCTACCCGCTCATGCTCAGGCCCAACGGCACGCCCACCATCGCGCTCGCCGTCGACGACATCACCTTCGGCGGCCAGATCCTCCGCCGAAAGGAATACCGACTCTTCGGCGAACGCGACATCCTCGACGTCCACTGACGGATTGCGCGACACGGGCGTCCCGCCCGTGTACCAAGACTGCTCCCCGTGCCACGGCTTGACCCGAAGGGCAAGCCGTGCGAACCGCGTCGTGCCTGTTTAGTGCAGCCCCTTCGAGCCGAGCCAACGCTCGGCATCAAGCGCCGCGGCGCACCCCATGCCCGCAGCCGTCACCGCCTGGCGATACTCCGCGTCCGCAACATCGCCCGCCGCAAACACGCCGTCGATGTTCGTGTGGCTCGCCCGGCTCTTCAGATCGATGTACCCCGCGTCGTCGAACTCGAGGCCCGACTCGCGCAGGAACTTCGTCGCGGGCGTGTGCCCGATCGCGATAAACAGCCCCTTCACCGCGAGCTCGCTGTGCTCGCCCGTGACCGTGTCCTCGAGCTTCACGCCCGTGATCTTCTCATCGCCCAGCACGTCGACAACGGTTTTGTTCCACACGACCTTCGCATTCGGCTGCGAGAGATACCGCTCCTGCATCACCTTCGAGGCGCGCAGCTCATCACGCCGATGGATCACGTAGACCTCGCTGGCGAACTTGGTCAGGTACGTCGCCTCTTCCATCGCCGTGTCACCGCCGCCCACAACCGCGAGCGGCTGATCGCGGAAGGCAGGCAGCGCGCCATCGCACACCGCGCACGCCGAGACGCCGCCGCCCGATGTCGCAAGACGCATCTCGTTCTCAAGGCCGAGCCAGTTCGCCGTCGCGCCCGTCGAGATGATCACCGCGTGCGCATGGATCTCCTCGCCCTTGTTGGTCTTGAGCACCTTCGGGTTCGAGTGCAAATCGACCTCGACGATGTCTTCGCCGACGACCTTCGCGCCAAAGCGCTCGGCCTGCTGCTGGAACTTCGCCATCATGTCCGGGCCCGTCACACCATCTGGAAAGCCCGGATAGTTCTCGACGTCCGTCGTCAGCATGAGCTGCCCGCCCGGCAACACCGGCCCCGGGTCCTGCTTCGGAACGCCCACATACACGACCGGGTCGAGCGCCGCCCGCGCCGCGTACAACGCCGCCGTCCATCCCGCGGGACCCGAACCGATGATCACGACCTTCTGCACTTCACTGGACATACTGCCTCCGACGCATCGAATGCCGACGCGGTTTCAATTCCGAACAAACACCACCGCCAACACACACCGCCACGCGATCATTCCCGGCCTCGCTCGAGCGACATCGCCGGCGGCCAGATCACGTAATCCGTCCCCTCACGCCCGAAGGGCGTACCGGTCACACGCGTCGCCGAGTTGTCCTGGCCATCGATGCCCACCGAGTACAACACAAACTCGCTGTCGGGCACCTCAACCACAAAGCTCTCGCCCCCCACCGCCACCGACATCACGTGCGGCCAGCCGGCCGGCGGCTCGCTCCGCCGCGCCGTCGTCGACGCGATGTACCCCAGCGGCGGCAACCGCACGGCCGTCCGCGTCGGGCTCATCGCGTCGCCCTCGAGCACATCGATAAACCGCGGTCGGCACGCCGCGAGCGTCGGCGGAAAACCATTGTTCGCCATCGCATATCCCACCACCGCCAAACACGACCGCGTCCCCGCGATCTCCACACGCAACCGATGCTTCATCGCAAAGAGCAGCCGCCCATTCGGCAACACACTCAGCGCCGCCGCGTGCCGATTCACGTCTGCCGTGTCGGCGTAAAACCCGTCCAGCACCTGCGGGTGGAACGGATCTTCCAATGCCCACATCGCCTCGTAATCACCGAGCACAAAGTCGAGCTCGTTGAGCACCTCGGTGCGCGTCGCCTGCGAGCCGCTGCGTGACGCCCACGCGCCCGCCTGGCCGAACAGCCGCAAGGGCCTGCCGTACGTCTCGAGCTCCGCCATCACCGTCCCAAACCGTGCCCGGTCCACCGACTCCGAATCCCCGTACACCCGCTCGACCAACTGTTCCGCAAGCAACCGATCGCCGAACGGGAACGAGATGCGATTGGTCCGCAAGAACCCGTCTTCGTTTTCGAGCGCCGAAACCAGATCGGGAATCTGCGACGGCGCGAGCCTCCGATCGCCCTCGAAGTCGACATACGCGACGTCACGGATGCGCTCGAGCGCCTCGATGATGCGACGCAGCGCCGTGAGCTGCTCGACCATGAACGCCCGGTCGACCAGCTGCCGCTCGAACACCACGTACTGTGTCAGCAGCTCAATCGCCTCGGCAACCTCGCCGGCCGCAGCACGCCGTGTCGCCTCGATGTGCACGAGCACCGTCAGGCGATCAAGTCCCTCGGCGCGATACCCAAACTCGGCAAGCGCGAGCAAGCCCTGCGAACCGAGATCCGTGTAGAGCCCTGCCTCGGCAAGCTCGGGCGTCGCCGCCTCCACGCCGTAGCCCTGCGCGAATGCGAACGCCCGCCTCGGCCGGCGCTCGTCGGTCACCGTCGCCAGCGCCTCGAGCACACCCTTCGCCGCGGCGCTCTGCGCCCACGTCGCCGCGGCCGCAAACGACGGGTCATCCGCCGCGATCATCCGAGCGCGCCGAAGCGACTCGACCGCGCCGGGCGGCGCGTCGAGCTGCGCTAGCGCTGGCAGCAGCACGAGGTCACTGCGCCGGTCGTCCCGCACGTTGGGCGGCGGCTCGCTCGCCTCGCGCACAAACCGGTCCGCCTGCGCCGCGCACACGCCCGTGGCAACCATCACACACAGCGCCGCCGCACGACGCACCAGTCCCGTATCGCTTCTGATCATCATGGAACGCCATCGTATCACCCGCCAAATCCCGCAGCGCAAAACGACAGCCGCCCGCCTGGCAATCCAGACGGGCGGCTGATTCAAATCACCTTTGACCGGGGCAGCCCCGGCGAAACAGCAGCCCTACGCCACCGTCTCCTCTTCCATCGCAAACTCGCGGCGGTAGAACTTGCTCGGGTTCGCGTCGTTGAGCTGCGAGTTGAGCCGCGTCAGCGCCTCGTCGACGATCTGGCGGACCCGCTCACGCGAGATGCCCACCTCGTCGGCGATCTGCTTCAGGGTCAGCGGCTCCACGCCGTCGAGACCAAACCGAAGCCGAAGAATCCGGGCCTCACGGTCATCGATTGCCTCAAGCAGCTTCCGCAGCGTGCCGAGCTCCTCGCCACGCAAGGCACGCTCATCGGGCGTCGCCTCACGCTCGTCTGCGATCAGGTCGCCCATCGCCACCAGGCCGCCGTCGCTGTCGACCGGTGCCTGGTTCGGCGCGTGCAGGGCACGCACGGCCCGGCGGATGATCCGGACCTTCTTCTCGGGCAGGTCCATGCGGACCGCAAGCTCTTCGATCGTCGCCGTGCGGCCAAGCTCGCCCTCAAGCTCGCGGCTGGCAACCTTCCACTTCGCGATCAGCTCGACCATGTACGCCGGCACGTGGATCGGCTGCGTGGCGTTCATCAAAGCACGCTTGATCGCCTGCTTGATCCACCACGACGCGTACGTGCTAAACCGGGCACCCTGCGCGGGGTCAAACCCCTCCACAGCACGCATGAGGCCGATGTTGCCCTCCTCGATCAGATCGGGGAGCACCAGGCCTCGGCCGGCGTACTTCTTCGCAATCGCGACGACGAGCCGAAGGTTGCTTCGGATCATCTTCTCGCGGGCGTGCGGGCAATTGTCGTTGATAATCGCCCAACCAAGTTCGCGCTCCTCTTCCGCCGACAAAAGCGGGTACTGCCTCAAGTCACTGAGGTAGAGCTGCAACTCGGATTGGACGGCGGCACCCTTTCGGGCCCCTCCACTCTGGACACTCATCTCTCTACCCACCTTCTGACGGATCCAACCGTCATCGACGTATCTACACCCGTTTTCCGGGTATGCCACTCAATTTCAGATACGGCGTGAAAAAACATACGGTTCCACATCGACCGCCCACTCAGGGCCCTCCAGTGATACCCCAAACAGGGGTAAAACTGCAAGACACCCGACCTCGGCCGTCCGCACACATGAATCGAGATGTCCGAGAAGCGATCCTTCGCTAGCCACTCAAAGCGCCCACCATCCCGGGGCACCCCGAAAAATCGGGAAAATGATAGGCCTCGAGCCGTGTATCGACCCCTCAAGGCGGATTTGGACACGCTTTCGAGCACACCCACAATCCGAATTCCACCCGCCGAGCCCATCGCCCAATCGTGTAACGCCCGAGAATCCCCCGGCAGCGGCGGTTCTCGATCCACCCGTCGCTCGCCCGGCCCCGCCCGAGACAGCCGAAAAATATCACGTCCGAGAAACGCTTGCCCGGGTGAACGACCTCTGACCGAGACCGATGCGCCACCTGCGAAGTCCAAGAACCCGCCGTGTCGACCCACCGTGAAACTGGCAGGCGGCCAGCCGCGGATGGCCCACCAGCAGACCCGACCACCCCAATCAGCGACCCGCAGATCGCCCAAACCAACACTCATCCGCCAATCGCACGCCCGAACCACGCCGATACACGCCAATGATCCCAAATCAGCCCCCCACACGGGCACCGGGAGCACCATGAACCTCGACCTCACCGAACTCCTCGACGACTGGCCCTACGAGTCCGGCCAGATCAACGTCCGCCTCATCGAGGGCGACGACGGCCTCCCGCGCATCCAGGTCCGACTCGACCTCGGCCTCCTCCAGATGCACGCCGAAGGACGCCCCGACGGCGCCCGCCCCCAGGGCCACGGCTCGCTCCTCGAGTACCACGAGTCCCGCATCGACCAATCCGACACCGACCCCGAAGCCGAGCCCGTCCGCCTCACCAGCGACGAGTGCCGCGCCCTCCGCGAGGAGGCCGCCCAGTACTACCACCGCTACGTCGCGCTGCTCGTCCTCGACGACTACGAGGGCGTCGTCCGCGACACCACCCGCAACCTCCGCGTGCTCGACCTCTGCCGCGAGCACGCCGCCGAGGACTCCGACAAGTCAGCCCTCGAGCAGTTCCGCGCGTACATCATGATGATGCGCGCCCGCGCCATCGCCTCCCAAGCGCTCGGCGACAACGAGCCGAAGGCCGCGATGAACGCCATCGAAGAAGGGCTCGACGCGCTCAAGAGCTACTTCGACGCCCAAGGCGCACCAGAGATGTTCGACCAATCCCCCGAAGCCGAGATGCTCCGAGGCATGCGCGAAGCGCTCGTGCCCAAGCTGCCCGTGTCGCAAAAATCCGAGCTCCGCCAGCGCCTCGCCCAAGCGCTCACGCAAGAGAACTACGAGCTCGCCGCCATCCTCCGCGACGAACTCAAAAGCCTCCCCGAGTAGCCGGCTCCCCGTGCCACGGCTTGACCCGAAGGGTAAGCCGTGCTCCCGATCAATCCGGGCTGTCATTCTTCATGGCCGTCTTCGCAAGCTCCGCCGCCCGAGCCGCACGCGTCTTGACCGCGTCGACAACCTCACGCGCCATCGCGTCGGCAGCCTCGATCTCCTCAACCACCACATGATCCGCGCCCGCCTCGCGCGCCCGCATCGCCCGGCTCAGCACGTTCGTCCGCACCGCCAGATACACCGTCGGATTCAGCCGACGAACCGCGGCCGACGCGCGGATCGCCGCGTCATCATCCGGGATCGTAATGACCACCGCCGACGCCTTATCGACCGCCGCGGACATCAAGACCTCTTCATTGGTCGCATCACCAAAGAGCACCGTCCGCCCAAGCGCCCGCTGCTTCTGCACGGTCCGCGGGTTCAACTCCAAAATCACCAGCGGCACGCCGTTGAGATCCAAACGATCCGACACCGCCCGCCCCACCGGCCCGTACCCAACCACGAGCGCGTGTCCACCCGTCGTCGGGCAGGCAGCACCCGTCGCGACATCATCATCCATCGGCGCGAGCAGCTTCCGCCCGATCCATTTGGGCGCACCGAAGCGCCCGAGCGAGGTCGTGCCGAGCGTCTCGCCCACCTTGATCAGCGCGGGCGTGACGATCAGCGTCACGATCACCACCGCGATCGTCGCGTCATCCACACGGGAATCGGGCGGAAAAATCCCGTTCCGCTCGCCGACCTGGATCAGCACCAGGCTGAACTCGCCCGCCTGCGCAAGACCCAACCCAACCAATCCCGCCACCGGCGCACGCAATCCAGCGAGCCAGCACACGCCGCCAATCACCGTCGCCTTCACCGCGAGGGTGACGAGTACCCCCATCCCGATCGCCCACCACATGTCGGGCAGAATCGCCGGGTCGACACTCATGCCCACCGTCGTGAAGAACACCGCCATGAACAGATCACGCAACGGCGCCATCTGCCCAGAAAGCTGATGCCGCATCGGCGTCGACGCGAGCATGAACCCCGCGAGAAACGCGCCGAGTTCCGCCGAGAATCCCAGCGCCGCCGTTGCCGTACCCGCCGCCAGCGCCGCCGCCGCCGACACCACAAGCAACACCTCGCCGCCCCCGCGCGCCGCCTCCGCGATCACACGCGGCAGCACAAGCTTGCCCGCGAGAATCAGCCCAGCAGCCCCCGCCGTCTTGAGCGCGAAGCTCCCGACCAACTCCATTGTCGTCCGCGCCTCATCGCCCCCACTATCGGCAAGCACCGGTATGAGCGCGAGGAACCCGATCACGACCAAGTCCTGGATCATGAGCGTCCCGAAGATCACCCGCCCATGAACCTTCTGCAGCTCGCGCCGCGCCGCGAGAATCTTCATCACCACCGCGGTCGACGACATGCACAGCGCCATGCCCACCGTCGCCGCCATCGCCGGATCGAGCCCGATCACAAGCAACGGCACCGCGATGCAAACCGCGTTCGCAAGCGTCGTGCCCACGCCCACAAGCACGATCGAGACCAGCCCGCCCCGCATCCCGCTGATGTCCAGGTGCAGCCCGATTCCGAACATCAAAAGCACCAGCGCGAGACTCGAAATCCCCGCGATCGACTCCGGGCTCGAAACCAATCCCAGCGCGTAAGGCCCCACGACCATCCCGGTCACCAAATACCCCGGGATCGCCGAGACCTTGAGCCGGTTGAGCACCATCGTGACGACCGCAGCCGACGCGAGAATCCAGAGCAGATCGACACCCATCGATCCGGGACCGTCGCCCGCCGCCAACACCGCCGTCATCCCCGACATTGCAAACTCATGCGCCACGCGTTGCCCTCACGCGAGGCCCGCACACTCACGCGCCAGCCATCGCCACCGCATCATGCCCGCCCGCGTGCCGTTTCACAACCACCGCCATCAGGGTCAGGTCGGCGGGCGTGATCCCCTCGAGCCGCGCCGCCTGCCCAAAGGTCGCAGGGCGGAATCGCGTCAGCGCCGTCTTCGCCTCGGTCCGCAAGCTCTCGACGCGCTCCCAATCGATCGACGCGGGCAACCGGCGCCGCTCCTGCTCGCGCTGCCGACCAATCTCGCTCTGCGCCCGCGCGACGTACGGCGCGTACCGAAGCTCCGCGTGCACCGCCGCCCAGATAGTGCGCCACACACCATCCAAACCGGCCATATCCCCCACCGCTTCGCGCAGGTCATCAACCGTGAAATCCGTCCGCCGGGCAACATCCGCCAGCGGCACGCCCTCGATGCGCACACCCCCCACCGCCGCGCGCACACATTCCAGCTGAGCCGTCCGCTCGCGAAAGACATCGAGCCGCTGCCGACCAAGCGCCGTGCCGCCGAGCAACCCCAATCGCTCACCGATTGGCGTGAGCCGATCCGCCGAGTTGCCCGCCCGAAGCATCACCCGATGCTCCGCCCGGCTCGTGAACATCCGGTAAGGCTCCACCGGCGTCTTCGTAACCAAGTCATCCATCAGCACGCCGATGTACGCCTCGTCGCGCCCGCACACCCACTCGGGCTCGCCCCGCGCAAACCGCACCGCGTTCACGCCCGCAACGAGCCCCTGCGCCGCCGCCTCTTCGTACCCGCTCGTGCCATTGATCTGCCCCGCGAGAAACAGCCCCGCGATCCGCTTGGGCATCGCGCCCGCCGTGATCTGGTGCGGCCGGACCATGTCGTACTCGACCGTGTACCCGTGCCGAACGATCTCCGCCAGCTCGCACCCCGGCATCGCCCGCACGATCTGCTCCTGCACATCCGCGGGCAGACTCGTCGCGATCCCATTGCAATAGATCGTGTCCGTCTCGTAGCTCTCGGGCTCCATAAACACCTGATGGCTCTCACGATCCGCGAACCGCGCGACCTTGTCCTCGATGCTCGGGCAATATCTCGGCCCCGCCGACTCGATCTGCCCCGTCCAGATCGGCGAGCGATGCATGTTCGCCCGGATCACCTCGTGCGTCGCCGGCGTCGTCCGTGTCAGCCGCGTCGGGCACTGCTCGATCAGCGGAAACCGGTCCAGCACGAGCTCGCCCGCGCGCCACCCATCGCCGGCCTCCAAATCGCTCAGATCACTAAACGGCACCGCCGGGTCGTCGCCCCAGTGAGCCTCCATTGAGTCCCAATCGATCGACTCCTGCCTGAGCCTCGGCGGCGTGCCCGTCTTCAAACGCCCAAGCTCAAAGCCCGCATCCGCAAGCCACTTCGAGATCCCGCTCGTCGCCGCCTCGCCATGCCGACCGCCCGGCGTCTGCCGCTCGCCCGTGTGCATCAGCCCGCGCATAAACGTTCCGGTCGTCAGCACCACCGCGCCCGCATCAAGCCGAACCGCCTCGCCACCGACCGACACAACCACACCGCGCGCGTGATCGCCGTCGACCCCACTCTCAACCACGATCTCTTCGACCGCGCCCTCGATCACCTCGATCTCATCGCGCGACACAACAAGCGCCCGCACCGCGCGCGCATACGCGTGCTTATCGCACTGCGCCCGAGGCCCGTGTACCGCCGAGCCCTTGGACGTATTGAGCACCTTGAAATTGATCCCCGCCGCGTCGGCCGCCAGCCCCATCAACCCGCCCAGCGCGTCGACCTCGCGCACAAGCTGCCCCTTGGCGAGCCCGCCGATCGCCGGGTTGCAGCTCATCGTGCCAATGGTGTCCGCCCGAAGCGTGACCAGCCCCACGGACCCGGCCTGCCCAGCAAGCAGGTTCGCGCACGCCCACGCCGCCTCCGCGCCCGCGTGCCCACCACCAATCACAATGACCTCAAACCGACGCGATTCCATGCCCGGATGCTATGGATGCACCGCACAGCGAGGCACGCCCGCTCCCGCTCCCGTGCCACGGCTTGACCCGAAGGGCAAGCCGTGCTTTTCACGCCGCCAGCCGCGTCGCCTTCAGCCGCCCCACATCAATCGGCGTCCCCGCAACCACCAGCACATCCCCCGCCCCAAGCCGCTCGCCCGGCGCGGGCCGCATCACCAGCTCCCCGCCGTTAAGCCGCGACGCGACGAACACGATCCGCGGATGGTCCTCGCCCAGCTGCTTCACACTCTTGCCCACCATCGGCGAGCCCTCACCCACCGCGACCTCGGCGAAGCTCAGCGAGCCTCCGCCGTCGCACATGCCAAACAGCAGCTTCGCCACCTCGGGCCGAAGCATGTTCTGCGCGATGCCATCCCCGCCGTAGCTCGTCGGGCTCACAACGCCCGACGCGCCCGCCCGCTTGAGCTTCTCAACCGCCGCCGCATCGCACGCACGCGCGGTGAACGCCACATCCGGCGCGATCGCGTGCGCCGTCAGGCAGATCATCGCGTTGGCCGGGTCCGAAGCGCTGACCGCAGCAAGCCCGATCGCCCGCTCGATGCCCGCCATCTCCAGCACCTCATCGCTCGTCGCGTCGCCCTCGAGCGCCACGATCCCCCGATCACGCGCAGCCTCGACCTTCCGCGGATCGATGTCGATCGCGAGCACCGTCGCGCCCTCCGCGTCGAGCGTCTCCACGACGCGCCGCCCCGTGCGACCCAGGCCGCACACGATGAAATGGCCCTGCATATGTCTCGCGTATTGCATCATCCGCCTCTCGGGCTTGGTCGCCCGCGCCATCGCCGAGTGCACCAACTGCGACGCCATGAACGACACCGTCCCGATGCCGCCGATCATGAGCACCGCCGTAAACCGCTCGCCCGCCTCACTCAGCCCGTAATCCCCGTACCCCACCGTGGTCAGCGTCACGAGCGTGAAGAACAGCCCCTCCCAAGGCGTCCACCCCTCGATCCACGTGTACCCCGCCGTCCCAATAACAATGACGGCGCAGATCAACAGCAGCGACCGCCGAACGATCGGGTCCCACTCCTTGGTCAACCATGTCAACCAAGACACACGCGGCAGCCGCCGAGTTGCAAGCCGGCTATCGGACATCGCCACGACATCGGCCGCCCAGCCGACGCACATAAGAGGGATGCACAGGTCCGTTGCATTCACGCTCGCGCCGACCCGTGGCACGGACGTGCCCACCACCGGAGACCACGCCCCTGTTGTGGCTGCCAGCAACCGGCGGGGGTCGAGTCACGTCACGACCTCGACCGCTCAGCGGACCGCCGGCGGATCAGGTCCAGGTACTCCGGCTTCACGTCCTCGCGGATTTTGAACCACGAGATCGGCTTCCGGTTGTACAAATCCTCGCCGTAGACCTCCGCGGGCCACAGCCCGCGCGATGCGAACGTCGCCGAGCCACCAAGCCCCAACTCACCAAGGCCATCGAGCCGATCACCCAGCTTTGCAAGAGTCTCGTGGCATCCCTCCGCATAGACCGAAGCCCTGGCAACGGTATTGTCCGCCACAAAGAACTCAAGAAACCAATCCTCACCCCACGCCCCGGTCTCGTCGGTCGCCTCTGCGATCAGCACAACTTCCGCGAGGTAGGCCTCCCAGTCTCCGAAATACGTGCTCGTGTACACGAGCCGATCGCCCTCAAGCGCAAGCGTGCCGCCCAGAACGCATCACGCCGCGCCTCCCGAGCCCACAACAACCGACGGACCATGCCAATCATCAGTGCGCATTCCGATGCACAAACCCCCGCACCGGCGTCATCAGCAGAATCCTCAGATCAAACAGCAGCGACCAGTGCTTGATGTAGTGCAGGTCGTACTGCAGCCGCTTCCGCAGCGACGTATCGCCCCGAAGCCCATTCACCTGCGCCCAACCCGTGATGCCCGCCTTCACGTGCGACCGCAGCATGTACCCGCGCCAATCCTCGCGGAACCGCTCGATCAGCTCGGGCCGCTCGGGCCTCGGACCCACCAGGCTCATCTGCCCCTTGAGCACATTCAGAAGCTGCGGCAGCTCATCCAGACTCGTCGCACGCATAAACCTGCCCACGGGCGTCACCCGCGGATCGTCCCGCTCGGTCCACCCCGGAATCGTCACCGCCGGGTGGCGTTCATCATCCACCGAGTACATGGTCCGGAACTTGTAGATCTTGAATTGCTGCCCACCGATCGACACCCGCCGCTGCTTGAAGATCACCGGCCCGGGCCCGCTCAGCCGAACCGCGACCCAGCACACCATCATCACCGGCGAGAAGATCACCAGCCCCGCCAGCGCTCCAAGCACATCCACGCCCCGCTTGACCACACCCGCAGGCCCCGCCATCGGGTTCTCCCGGTAGCTCAGCACCGGCATGCCATCGAGCTCGCCGAGCTGCATCGCCTGATGCGTGTACCGCAACGGCACATCCGGCACGATCCGCACATCAAAGGGAAACTTCGCAAGCGTCTTGAGCACCTTCGGCACGTCGGCCGCCATGCGCGAGGGCACGCAGATGTAGACCGCGTCCACCGGGCTCCGCTCGAGCGTCTCGGCGAGATCGCCAAGCCCGCTGAACACAGGCCGATCCAGGCACTTGGTTCGTCGCGTCGTCTCATGGTGCGAGACGAAGTAGCTCACCTTGATGCCCGTCCACGAGTTGCGACCGATCGTCTGCGCGCAGATCTGCCCGAGCCGGCCCGTGCCGATTACCGCCACATGCCGAAGGTTTCGGCCGCGCGAGCGCAAGCGCCGCAGCACAAGCCGGAAGATCAGCCGGTGCACCGCCATGGCCGCCGGCAGCATCATCGCGAGCAACCCGATCTGATACCGCCCCGCATCCACCGCGCGCCCAAAGACAATCGCGTCGGCCGCGCCGACTTTCGTCCCCACCGCGTCGTTGCCCGCAAGCCACAGCACCACCACAATCCCCGCCAGCGACAGAACCGTCGCCCGCGCCACATGCAACTGCTCGCTCAGGATCGTCCGGTCACGCCGGGGCCGATACAGCCCCATCGCCCACATCGCGTAGAGCACCACCGGCACCACGAAGAAGACCAACGGCTCCTTGAACCACGTCTCCCAGCTATTGGGCCGATACCCCTCAACGTTCACGCGCCGCATGACCCACGCCGCGTAACACGCCGCGGCCGCGACCGCACCGTCCGCGCCGACCAGCAAGCTCACGAACAGTTGATGGCGTTGCTTGACCAAGAGGCGTGACTCCCAAAGGCGCCGCGCGGGCGCCCATCACAAGCGGCCATCATCCTACTCGGCGGGCTACTCGGCAGGCCACCCCGCACCACCCCGCAAGGCGTGCTCGCCGCCGCCATCGCCGGCTCCGAGCCGCTTCAACACCTCAGCGTCCTCATCCCCCGCCCCTACCGGCGGCACGATCTGCACCATCGCGTACAAATCGCCCGTCCCGCCCTTCTCATCGGGCAATCCCGCCCCGCGAAGCCGAAGCCGCTTTCCGCTCGCTGTGCCCGCGGGCACGCGCAGCGTCGCAGATCCCGTCGCCGTCGGCACCCGAACACCCGCCCCCAGCGCCGCCTCGGCGAAGCTCAACGGCATGTCGAGCTCCAGATCCAGCCCCTTACCGTCTTTGCGCTTGAGCACCGGATGCCCATCAACGCGCACCGTCAAAATCAGATCGCCCGCCGAGCCGCCGGCCGCCCCGGGGTCGCCCTCGCCACGCACCCGCAGCTTCGCGCCATCGTCAACACCCTTGGGCACGCGCACCTCGATGCGCCGCTCTTCTCCCGATCCCCTTCGCATGCGCACCGTCTCGGTCCCGCCCTCGACCACGCGCATCCACGGAATCCGAAGCACCGCCGACGCATCGCTCCCGCGCCGCGTCGCCCGTGCCCGGCTCGCCGTCCGGGCCCCCCCCCACGGAGGCGGGGGGGGGGGGGGGGGGGGGGGGGCGGCGGGGGGGGGGGGGGGGGGGGGGGGGGGGGGGGGGGGGGGGGGG